>Ga0101944_10000139_pt1 | contig 245189 bp, 213 predicted proteins | sample DewCreD2012metaG_FD_75245 | JGI IMG/M metagenome (GOLD analysis project Ga0101944, IMG submission 75245) | Hot spring sediment bacterial and archeal communities from British Columbia, Canada, to study Microbial Dark Matter (Phase II) - Dewar... ...
ACGCCCACAGCGGATAGAGACCGACCTGTCTCACGACGGTCTGAACCCAGCTCGCGTACCGCTTTAACGGGCGAACAGCCCGACCCTTGGGACCTTATCCAGCCCCAGGATGCGATGAGCCGACATCGAGGTGCCGAGCGAAGTCGTCGATGTGAACTCTTGGACTTCACCAGCCTGTTATCCCCGGGGTAGCTTTTGTCCGGTAAGCCACGGCCCTGCCACTCAGTACCGTGGGATCACTAAGCCCGACTTTCGTCTCTGCGCGACGCGTTGGTCTTGCAGTCAAGCTCCCTTCTGCCTTTGCACTCTCCGGTTGGTTTCCATTCAACCTGAGGGAACCTTTGGGCGCCTCCGTTACCTTTTGGGAGGCGACCGCCCCAGTCAAACTGCCTGCCTGGCACGGTCCGGCTGCCCGTTGAGGGCCAGCCGTTAGGGTCTAAACATGCTCAGGGTGGTATTTCACCGTCGGCTCCACCGACGCTGACGCGCCAGCTTCTCAGCCTCCCACCTATCCTACACAAAGCATGCCCAAACGCAATGCCAGGGTGCAGTAAAGCTCCACGGGGTCTTTTTGTCCTGCTGCGGGTAGGCCGCATCTTCACAGCCATTTCAATTTCGCCGGGTCCTTCGTCGAGACAGTGCTCTAGTTGTTACGCCGTTCGTGCGGGTCGGAACTTACCCGACAAGGAATTTCGCTACCTTAGGACCGTTATAGTTACGGCCGCCGTTCACCGGGGCTTCAGTTCGAAGCTTCGCTTGCGCTTACCTCTCCCTTTAACCTTCCGGCACTGGGCAGGCGTCAGCCCCTATACTGCGTCTTTCGACTTCGCAGAGACCTGTGGTTTTGTTAACCAGTCACTAGAGCCGCTTTGCTGCGACCCCCGCAGGCTACCTTTTCAGCCACCCGCAGGGGCACCCCTTCTCCCGAAGTTACGGGGTCAATTTGCCTAATTCCTTGACGAAGGTTCTCCCGTTCACCTGAGTGTACTCCACTCGTCTACCAGTGTCGGTTTGCGGTACAGGCACTCTACCTTCAACGCTTAGCGGCTTTTCTCGGCAGCCAGGCTCAACTCACTTACGCCTTAGTGGCTCGCCACCCAATCTCAGCTCAAGGAGCGGTCTTCCCTACCCCTCTCATCGCCTGCCATCGGGTGCACCCGCACGACCATTCGCGGGCTGGCCTGCCTGTCTGCGTCCCCGCATCGCTCCCGTAGAGTGGTCCCGGATTGTTGACCGGGTATCCATCGCCTACGCCTTTCGGCCTCGGCTAAGGCCCTGACTAACCCAACGCGGACGGACCTGGCGTTGGAAACCTTAGACTTTCGGTGAACACGGTTCTCACGTGTTTTACGCTACTCATGCCTGCATTCTCACTTCTGCCCGCTCCAGCCGTCCTTCCGGTCGACCTTCTCCGCTGGCAGAACGCTCCCCTACCGATGCGGCTCGCGCCGCATCCCATGGCTTCGGTATCAAGCTTAGCCCCGTTACGTTTTCCGCGCAGGATCACTAGACCAGTGAGCTATTACGCACTCTTGAAAGGATGGCTGCTTCTAAGCCAACCTCCTGGTTGTTCCTGTAACCCCACATCGTTTCCCACTTAGCTTGAATTGGGGGACCTTAGCCGATGATCTGGGCTGTTTCCCTTTCGACCACGAATCTCATCACCCGTAGTCCGACTGTCTGGCTCATAAGTCGCGGCATTCGGAGTTTGATTGGGTTTGGTAAGCATTAAGCCCCCTAGCCCATTCAGTGCTCTACCTCCGCGACTGAACACCAGACGCTAGCCCGAAAGCTATTTCGGGGAGAACAAGCTATCTCCGAGTTCGTTTGGCATATCACCCCTACCCACAGCTCATCCCCTAATTTTGTAACATTAGTAGGTGCGGGCCTCCACGGGCTGTTACACCCGTTTCACCCTGGCCATGGGTAGCTCACCCGGTTTCGTGTCTAATCCCTGCGACTCACCGCCCTATTCAGACTCGCTTTCGCTCCGGCTTCGGATGTTCCTTCCTTAACCTCGCCACAGAGATTAACTCGCAGGCTCATTCTCCAAGAGGCACGCCGTCAGGCCTGACAGCGCGCACCTGGGTTTCCCCAGAGCACCGACCTGCCATTGCCCTCCGACTGCTTGTAGGCTTACGGTTTCAGGTTCTCTTTCACTCCCCTCAACGGGGGACTTTTCACCTTTCCCTCACGGTACTAGTTCACTATCGGTCGCCAAGCGTATTTAGCCTTGGAGAGTGGACTCCCCAGCTTCCTGCCGGATTAGCGTGCCCGGCAGTACTCAGGTTCCTGACAGAACGTTCAACGTTTTCGCGTACGGGACTATCACCCTCTTTGGTAGGCTTTCCCACACCTTTCTGCTAACGTCTCCCGTCCTTTTTGCCAGGCCCTACAACCCCAGACGGCGTACCGCCTGGTTTGGGCTCTTCCCCTTTCGCTCGCCACTACTCAGGGAATCCTTTCTTTTCCTCTGGGTACTGAGATGTTTCAGTTCCCCAGGTTCCCTCTGACTGCCTATGTGTTCAACAGCCAGTGCTGGAGGTGCGCTCCAGCGGGTTTCCCCATTCGGACATCCCCGGATCAACGCCTGTTCACGGCTCCCCGAGGCTTTTCGCAGTGACCCACGTCCTTCTTCGGCACTTGGCGCCAAGGCATTCACCATAAGCCCTTACTTGCTTCACACGTGATGCAGAGAATTCTGTTCTCTTTCCTCTGCTTCCCTCTTCTCTTACCGTCATTTTCCATGACGTTTCGATGCGCCTTACACATTGCTATGCGGTTGTTAAGGTACAGTGCTCATTCTCATGAGCCAGTGCTCATTCCGATGAGCCAGTTGCCCTTAGCAACTGAGGAGTGACAGGAAGAACGCGCTCGATGATGTCGAGACCTCACCACCGCTGATGAGGATTTTCACAGAGCTTTACGCTCTGGTTATGGGATCTAGAGCGGCGCTCGTAAGCGCCACCCACTCACTCCCTAGAAAGGAGGTGATCCAGGCGCACCTTCCGGTACACCTACCTTGTTACGACTTCGTCCCAGTCACCAGCCCCACCCTCGACGGCTCCCTCCTTGCGGTTCGGATACCGGCTTCAGGTGTTGCCAGCTCCCATGACGTGACGGGCGGTGTGTACAAGGCCCGGGAACGTATTCACCGCAGTATGGCTGACCTGCGGTTACTAGCAACTCCGTCTTCATGCAGGCGGGTTGCAGCCTGCAATCTGAACTGAGACCGGCTTTGTGGATTGGCTCCGCCTCGCGGCTTCGCGACCCATTGTACCGGCCATTGTAGCGTGTGTGTAGCCCAGGACATAAAGGCCATGCTGACTTGACGTCATCCCCACCTTCCTCCAGCTTAAGACTGGCAGTCCCGCGTGACACTTGTAACACGCGGCGAGGGTTGCGCTCGTTAGCGGACTTAACCGAACATCTCACGACACGAGCTGACGACAGCCATGCAGCACCTGTGCCAGCTCCCCGAAGGGTCGCTCCGCTTTCGCTTCGCTACCACTGGCATGTCAAGCCCTGGTAAGGTTCTTCGTGTAGCATCGAATTAAACCACACGCTCCGCTGCTTGTGCGGGCCCCCGTCAATTCCTTTGAGTTTTAACCTTGCGGCCGTAGTCCCCAGGTGGTGAACTTAGCGCGTTGGCTGCGGCAGTGACCGGTTTTACCCAACCACCGCCTAGTTCACATCGTTTACGGCTAGGACTACCGGGGTCTCTAATCCCGTTTGCTCCCCTAGCTTTCGCATCTGAGCGTCAGTTATGGGCCAGAAAGCCGCCTTCGCCACTGGTGTTCCTCCGGATATCTACGCATTTCACCACTACACCCGGAATTCCGCTTTCCTTTCCCATCCTCGAGCCGACCAGTTTTGAACGACCTCTCCCAGTTAAGCCGGGAGCTTTCACATCCAACTTGGTCAGCCGCCTGCATGCGCTTTACACCCAGTAAATCCGGATAACGCTCGCCTCCTACGTTTTACCGCGGCTGCTGGCACGTAGTTAGCCGAGGCTTCTTCCACCGGTACCGTCCTTCCTCGTCCCGGTGAAAAGTGCTTTACAACCCGAAGGCCTTCATCGCACACGCGGCGTTGCTGGTTCAGGCTTGCGCCCATTACCAATATTCCCTACTGCTGCCACCCGTAGGTGTATGGACCGTGTTTCAGTTCCATTGTGGGGGTTCACCCTCTCAGGTCCCCTACCCGTCATCGCCTTGGTAGGCCGTTACCCTACCAACTAGCTGATGGGACGCAGGCCCCTCCCAAAGTGACTTTCGCCTTTCCTCCTCGCGGAGCACATGGGGTATTAGCGAGACTTTCGTCCCGTTATCCCCCGCTTTGGGGCAGGTACCAACGCGTTACTCACCCGTTCGCCACTAAGAGCATTGCTGCCCTCCGTTCGACTTGCATGTATTAGGCACGCCGCCAGCGTTCATCCTGAGCCAGGATCAAACTCTCCGCATAATTTCAAGAGTTTGTCTGCCCTTCGGCAGTTTCATCCAGGTTTACTCTTCTCATCGACAGGGTCGTCAGATTTCGTTTCCACTCCATCTGACCTTCCTTACGCTGTTTCTTCCTATCACTCTTCAGTTGTTAAGGTACGCAGCCAAGCCTTTTGGAGACACACAGACGAAACCACCGATGCCCTTTTATATCCCGACATCGGCCCCCATCTGTTTACCTCTACTTTTGCGTCGGCTGTTCATTTTTCATTGATCTTGAAAGAAACCACACAAAGTTTCTTTCCATAAGATCATTTCCCTGATTGCGTGTTTTATTTTACTCGCACCTCAAGGATTTGTCAAGGGATTTTCACTGAATTTTTTCAGCCAGTTCTTTGCCCTCAACGTGTTCTCTTTTGTCAAACGTTCTCCTTACCGGACAACGAGGCTGGATTATACCGTGAAATTGCCCCTTGTCAAGAATGAACGCTGAAATTCATATGGCTTTCTCAAGAAAGCGAAAAGCTGGTTCCTGCCCAATGAGTACGACCACGTGCCGCCGCCCGAGGCGCTGGCGCGCCTGGCGGAGATGAAGATGGTATATGCGGGGAAAAAGGGGCGGCTGTACGCGGTGGGGAACAGCCTCAGCCCGTGAAACCGTTGACCGAGTGCGCTGTAGGCGATGGCACGAAAAAGGGCACCCACCAGGGGTGCCCCGACATACCCATCAAATGACACAGCAGCAAGCAGCAGAACTGCTTCTGTGTGGACGTCACTTGATCGCCAGGGATTCGATCAGCGCATCCAAGATCGCAAGATCGGGCTCAAAGCTGGCATCGGGCTGGGCGTCGAGCTGCGCCTTCACCTCAGCCAGATAAGTGGAATAGGTATCGTAAAAACCGGGATCCTGGACCAGCGGCTCGGGATCGGGCAGGATGGGGTTGGACACCGGAAACACCGCAGCAACCAGCCACATACGGTCGCGGGTGTAGCCCTGGAAGGTGTAGAACATGGCCTGATTGTTGATGGGATAAACATCCTGGCCATACTGCGTCAGGTAGCGCACGCCGTAACCATTTTTAAAATCCAGGAATTTTACCTGGGTTGCCATCACCTGCGCGGCGTTCCAATTCAAGAAGAACGGCAGCGTGTCTGGCAGATTGGTGGTGGACCTGCCCACCAGCATCTGCTGCAGGTTGGCAAGCTGATCGCTGATCCCGGCGTCCATATTCACATATTCCATCAGCGGATAGATATAAAGGCGCGGCTGGTGAAAGGTATCTGCCAAGGGATAACCGAGGAAAGTGAGACGCCGGTGCTGTGGGTAAACCTCCCAGGGCGGCAAGTCGACACCGCTTTGTGCCGCAATGTTTTCGGGGTCGACCGCAGTGGACAGGGATGGATCGTAGGTAAAAGTCACACCATCGAAGTCATACGCGGTCAACTGCGATTCGGGGGTAGATGGGATCGGGGTATCGCTGGGCACCGGGGAAGGCAATTCGGGGGGTGTTTCCGTCGCCTGAGGCGCGCGGGTAGGCAGCGGCTGGCTGGTGGCGGTGGCATCAGCAGGCAAAACCGCGGCCTGGGTGGCAGGCGGCTGATTATCCGCTTGGGTGGGAGCGTCTGGCTGTTGGAAACTGCGCCACAGGAACAGGCCGCCGATCAGCGCACAGCCCAGGAAACCAACCAGCGCCGCCCCGGCGATGGCGATGATGAGCCATGTCTTCGATCCTGGCCGCCTTGCTGGCCGGGATTGGGGCCGCGGCGCGGGGAACGCTGGCTGGGCGGTGGACGGGGCAGCCACCGGCCGCCCACAGTTTTCACAAAAGCGCGCATCCGCTGGCAGAAGCGCACCACAGTTTGGGCACTGCTGGCCTGGCCGGTTCATGACCGCCTCCTGCGAGAGCGGGCCTGGTATTTTTCCAACAGGCTGCGCGCCTCCTCCGCGCGCCCCAGCGGAACCGGCACACGAATCGCCTGGTTCTGGATGCCGATGCTGACGATATGGGTCAACTGGAAACTCAGGCAGGCAGGCGCATCACCAGAAGCTTCTTTCAACTCCACCCGCTGCAGCCGGCTCTCCCAGATATCCCAGGGGACAAACACATCGTCGAAGTAGACCGCGTTGGGCGCCAGCCAGGCTTCGCCAGGCTGGCTTTCCTGGCGGTGCTGACGGCGCAGCGCTGGCAGACCAAAGGCGATGGCTGCCAGCAGCAGGGTGATCCCCACCATCACCAGCAACACAAAAGAGCCAGCCTCCCGGTCGAAGAGCCAGAAAACCACACCCAAAAAGGTGCACATGCCAGCCATCAAAATCCACAGGCCGCGATTCTCTTTCAACTGGGTACCCTTTTCTGCCTCTGCAAACGCCTGCCACTCGGCCGGTGTATACGTCCAATGGGCCAGCAAGTCCCGGCCACTGAGCAGCCGGTCGAGCTGCACAGAGCGCTTCCACAGGTATACGCTAACCAGGGCTGCGCTCAACGAAACCCAGACAGCGATGAACGACAGGGCATACCCGCCATCCATACCATCCATGCCGATCAGGCCGGGCAGGAAGGCCAACCCAGCGGCCAACACGGCAATCCCGCTCATCACCAGGGAATAGATTTTTTCATGGTTGTGCATTACCACCTCCCAGGGGAGCCCCACAGATAGGGAGAATGATCATCTGAACAAGCGAATTTCAATGTACCCGGGCGAATCGCACTGCACCGGAGGGTCAAAACTGCCAGCCAACTCAATAAAACGATATAAAGTCTGCAGATCCCCCTCCACATAGAATTTGTCGTACCGCCAACCGCTGTCGTTGACGGTCTCAACAAATGGGATATCAATGAAAGAAGCCTTGACATAACCCTCACCCGTGTCATCTTGATAAGCGTACTCGTACGTCATGCTGATCGAGCGATTGCCCGGAGAGAGCACACCCGACAGGGTCTGCCGGGTGACATGGAGGTCGGGGTCGTCATACCAGCGAAACTGGCTCACGGTGAATTCATTCTTGCCGGTCCATTGGGGAGATCCCTCTTGTCCGAAAGCAATGCCATTGTTTTTCTCACCGTTGGCCAGGTAGCAATATCCGTCGCCAGCGTTCGAATCGTAATCAAACCAAATCATGTAGTATCCTGGTATCTCATCGGGGCTCGATTCGAGGCGGGTATCATCCTTAAACTGCAAGCGCACCACCAGCCGGTGTTCGCCCTCCCCCAGGTCGGGCTTTGGGAAGCTGCCGCTCAGCTTGCCGCTGTCCTCCACATCCATTTCTCCCAGGGAGAACTCATCCTGTGTGCCAGCAATGAGGAACAAAGCCTCGGCAACCCGGATGCGCTTGCCGGGTTTGGCGTCCAGGGCAGGGTCCAATTGGAACTGGGCGTTCAACTCCAGCGGCGCACCCACGGCGACATGGCTCAGATCGCTGATGCCCTCCACCTGCAGCACAGCGCACTTGCAGCGCGCCTCCTCCAGCCCCAGGCGGAAAAAGGTGCGGTTAGCCATCCTGTCGCCGAAATCGAACTTGGGGGAAAAATATTCTTCATGGTCGAGATCACCGATATAATCAGCACGAAAATTGACAATGCCAATTCCCGCCATGCTGGCTAAAGGCACGGCGCCGTCACTATCGCCGCGGGTGTACGTGCCGCCCACCTGGCTGACGACCTGACCGGCATCCTTGACAAAGATAGGGATCAGCGAGGCGCCCTCTGCGGTTTCGTCTTTATTAGGCAGGCGTTTTGTCGTCACTCCAAAGATGAAGGTGTATTTTTCGCTGAGGCGATAGGGATCGCTTTCGTTGAACAGCCTCAAGTTGTTGTTATACAGCCAGGTGCCGTTCACCAGGCTGTATTTTTCATTGTTCGGGTCGACGATCCGCATCCCCTTGGTCTCGTCGCTGAAGATCTCATCCAGACGCAGGGGATGGACGTTATCCCAGCGCAGGTCGCGCGAGCCAGGCGTATCAAGCTGCAGCTTGAAATCCTGATACATTCGCAATATGCCACTGCCCAAGAGAGCATCGGCCTCGGCTTCAGAAAACGCCGACGGCAGCCAGTTGGCTTCGCGCAGTTTGCCAGGGTTGATGCGGTAGCCATGGCGGAACAAGTAACCCATGGTGACGATCGGACTGCCGTGATGCGGCGTGCCCCAGGTGACCAGTTGCTGGAAGGCTTGCTTTAAGGGCTCGTTGAACTGCCGGATGCCAGCCCTGGCAACCAGGCCGCCCATGGAGTGAGCTACGATCTGCAGGTTCACCGGCATGTTGGCGTTCAGCGTTTTAGCAAGCTGTCTGTCATCGTTCTCGGCGCCCAAGGCAAGGGCGCTGGCAAACGAATCCCCCAGCGGGGGCACGGGGCTGTCTTCCACGGGCGAATAGACCGAGCGGTAGGTGGGATAGATAAACTCATAGAAGGCGGTGCAATCGACCTGGTCTTTCCTCTTGTCCAGGAAGGCTTTGTAGAACTCAGACCACACCTCGCGCTTATACCGGACACCCCAGGGCTGGATAGGGCTGGAGGCCAGGAAGGTGCCGGCTTTTTCTTCCTCGTTGTGCCCATGCACCAGCACAATCACATTGATGATCGGCTTTTGCAGCACAGCCTGGTCTTTCTCAGGGTCCGCCGGGCGGCGAAAACCCTCTGCCGAGGCGTCCGGGATCATGCGCACCAGGCGTGGCTCATAAGCGTAATTGATGTAGCGATCGAAAGTCAACACGGCATACTGCACCCGGCTGCGCTGGCCAGCGGCGGAAAGGCTGTAGCTTGCCATGTGGACCCGGTCGCGGTGATTGATATAGCTGCTTGCCTCTGCCAGGGTGGGGATCAATCCATCCTGCACCACCAGGTTGCCGTCGGCATCGCGCTCCACCGACAGGTAAACAACATCGTCGGGAAGGGTTTCGCCATTCACCACGAACTGGCCAACGCGCACCACGTTGACGGTGGAAAGGGAAAGCTCACCCAGCTCGGCAGCGGGGATGGTCAGGCGAGGGGCAAAAGCCTCATCCACATCAGCAAGATCGAACTCCAGCACACGCATACTGCCGCTGGTCTGCAGATCGCGCGGATCGCTGAGGGTGATCGTGTTAGTGGCGCGCGAGAGCGCCACCGCCACCGGTGCTGTGCTGCCGGGTAGCTCCACCCGGGTGCCATCGCTGAGTGCAAGGCTGCCGGTTTCGCTGGAAATGACGCCTTCCACCGTCTCGGGCGTTGTCTCGGCGGGGGCCACGGCGCGCGGCTGGTAGCCACCTGTGGTCACGAACACGCCTGTCGTCTCGTTGGCGCTATCCTGATAATCCGATGTGGTTGGCGGATAATTCTCATTGCTGGAAATTTCTTCGCGGCCCGTCTGCAGACCGAGCAGGATGAGAAAGACAACCACTGCCCCCACGCACAGCAACAGCATCCCCCCACCCGCCAGAACAGCGACCAGGGGAAAGCTCCCGCTTTTTCTTGCGGCAGCGATCGGGCGCACGCTGCGCGGCGCGCTGACTGCGGGCATAGCGGCAGGCGAGGCGACCTGGAGACCACAGTTCTTACAGAACCGCGCTCCTGGAGATAATTTCGTCCCACAGTTGCGGCAAAAATTGGCCATACCCCTCCATGACGGGCCCTGCCGCTTTACATGGCAAGGCAATCAGTAAAAGTAAGGCTATTAGTAAAAATATTATAGCCGTGTATCGGATCCTGTAAAGTATTATAGCCGTGTATCGGATCCTGTGCGCTTACAGAGTCGTTATGTGAGCTTGTTGGAATTAAAAAAATAGCGGGGTGGGCGCCGGCAAGGGGTATGCCGGGCGTCTGAAGCCTATCAACCCTCTAATCAACCACAGATATAAGATATAATCTTTCTCTATGAATTCGACCTACTATCCCGCTTATCGCCCGCGTTTTTCGATCGAGCATGCGCTGCTTTCGATCTTGTTTGGCCTGCTGCTCTTCTCGGCGGCCCTGCTTTTGTTTATCTTGGGCTTTCAGGTATGGTATGCGGGCCGCATCTTCCCCGGCGTGCGGGTCGCCGGAGTTGACGTAGGCGGCATGAAAACACAAGACGCCGCCAACGCAATCTCCGCTTCGGTAGCCTACCCTTTTCAGGGCAAGATTGTTCTGCGCGACGGTAATCGCCTGTGGACGGCTACGCCCGCCCAGTTAGGGCTGTACCTGGACCCTCAAACCTCAGCCCGCGCCGCTTTTGAGGTAGGGCGCACCGGCTGGCTCATGGACCGCCTGCGCGATCAGTTCTACACCTGGTACCTCGGCCGCGATCTGCCTCCCGCCTTCCTCCTTGACGGGCGCGCGACCTACGCCTACCTGGCCGGCCTCGCCAAAGAGATTGACATTCCCACCGTTGAGGCCAGCCTGGAACTACGCGGCACAGATGTCATCGTCCACCCCGGTCAGGTGGGCCGTTCCCTCGATATCCCCCGTTCGCTGACGCTCGTATCGCTCCAGGTGCAGACCATGCGCGATGGTGTCGTTGACCTTTTCATCAACGAGAGCGTCCCCGTCATCCTCGATGCCTCTCAGCAAGCCGAATTAGCCCGCGGCATCCTATCACAGCCCCTTACCCTCACCTTGCCAGAGAACGAGGCCGGTCAGGGCGGCCCCTGGACCATTGACCAGCCCACTCTGGCCGCCATGCTGGCCTTTGAGCGCGTCCAGAGCGATCAGGGCATGCAGTACCAGGTCAACCTGAAAACCGAACCTCTGCGCCAGTTTCTGGAGCAAATTGCCCCGCCCCTGGTGCGCCATCCGCAAAACCCGCGCTTTATTTTCAACGATCAAACCCGCCAGCTAGAGGTTATTCAACCCACCGTCACCGGCCGTGAATTAGATATTGAGAGCAGCATTCAGGCCATTCAAGAGCAGTTACCCGCCGGCAACCACACCATTACTCTGGTAATGAAGTATGAAAACCCGCCCGTCACCGATCAATCCACCGCCGAATCACTTGGCATTACGCAACTGATCCACGAAGAAACCTCTTACTTCTACGGCTCCAGCAGTTCGCGCGTGCAGAATATCACCACTGCCGCCAGCAAGTTTCACGGGCTCCTGGTGGCTCCCGGTGAAACCTTCTCGATGGCAAGCGCCATCGGCGACATCACCCTCGATAACGGCTACGCTGAGGCCATGATTATCTTGGGCGGGCAGACGATTAAAGGCGTAGGCGGCGGCGTCTGCCAGGTCAGCACTACCCTGTTCCGGGCCGCTTTCTTCGCTGGCTTTCCTATCGTTGAGCGCCATGCCCACGCTTACCGCGTGTATTACTATGAAAAAGTCGCAGGCAACCGCATTAACCCCAACCTCGCCGGGCTGGATGCCACCGTGTTCGTCCCCCTGGTTGATTTTAAATTTACCAACGACACCCCCTACTGGCTGTTGATGGAGACATACGTCAACCCTGCCAGCAGTTCGATCACCTGGAAGTTCTACTCCACTTCCGATGGCCGCACCGTTGATTGGAACACCACCGGCCCGGTCAATATCGTCCCCGCGCCTGAGCCTGTCTACCGCGAGAACCCCGATCTGCCCAGCGGGACCATCAAGCAGGTTGATTGGGCCGCCGATGGCGCAGATGTCACCGTCAACCGCACCGTCTACCGCGACAACCAGGTTTATCTGCAAGACACCCTTTACACCCATTACCAGCCCTGGAGCGATGTATTCGAATATGGGCCGGGAACTGAGCTTCCGAACCAGGATGGCGAGGATAAGCCGGAAGGTTAAACCCTTGTCAGCAGTGGTAAAATAAAACATACTTCAGTACCACTCTTCCAGCGCGGGCTGCGCCAGAGCAGAACGGTTTGTGATGCCGCTTGTGACCCGCCATTTGCAATCCAACCGGAGAGACCATGGTTAGCACCGATTTACTCGAAATTCTGCGTTGCCCGGCTTGCGTGCGCGAGCCAGGAAAAGAAGGAAAGCTCGAACTCGTTAAAGAGACCTGGCTGGTCTGCCAGGACTGCCAGCGCAAATATCCGATCATTGAGGATATCCCCGTAATGCTGGTGGATGAAGGCGATAAGTGGACGCAAACCCCGGCCGATACGCTGCCGGTTCCCCCTCCAAAAATCGGATAACCATCCGGAAAGCCCAATAAGCCGCCGGAATGATTCTTGCACCTTTCTGGCGCAGGCTCGACTTTCCAGTACAAAAGGGTAAAAAAATCAGGATGTCACGCGTTTCCACCCGTCAGTCTCGCCCCCGCCCCACCTTCGATCTTCTCACACTGATTGTCCTTGTGGCTTTCCTCATCGTCGCAACCATTGCCGGTGTGCTGTCTTTTTTATGGGTGCGTAATTTTGTCGCCTCCTGGCAGATCTCCGACTTGCCTGGCATGCCGGTCGTGCAGGATGCATCGGCCAAAGGCCTGCCGACTGCCCCGGTCAACGATCTGCCAGCCAACGTCCAACCGCCGTCGGGCGCGCTTGACCCTCAACTTGGCCCCACGCCGGTCCCCTGGGATGGTTCCAGCCGGGTCACGATCCTGGTGATGGGCCTGGACTATCGCGATTGGTCCGAGGGCGTGGATGTCCCCCGTACCGACACGATGATCCTGTTCACTATTGACCCGCTCACCAAGTCCGCCGGGATGCTCTCCATCCCGCGCGACCTGTGGGTGACGATCCCCGGCATGGAGAATAACCGCATCAACACCGCCTACCGTTGGGGCGAAGTCTACCAATACCCCGGCGGCGGCCCGGCTCTCGCTATGAAAACCGTCGAAGGCGTCATCGGCGTGCCGATCCAGTATTACGCCCTGCTCGATTTCAACTCGTTTGTCACCTTCATTGATGAGTTGGGCGGCCTGGATATGCACATCCGCGAGGAAATCGTGGTTGATCCGATTGGCCCCGGCAACACCGTCAAGCTAGAACCCGGCGTGCAAACGCTGGACGGAGCCACGGTTTTGGCCTATGCCCGCAACCGCAAAGATGGCGACGGCGACTTCTCGCGCTCTGCCCGCCAGCAGGAAGTTATCCTGGCGATCCGCCAGCAGATTCTGACGCTGAACATGCTGCCCACCCTGGTCGCCAAGGCCCCCGCCCTGTACAACGAGATCTCCAAGGGCATCCGCACCAATCTAACGCTCGATCAGGTGATCAAACTGGCCTGGCTGGCCGCTCAGGTGGGCGATGAGAACATTAAGAGAGGCGTTTTTGACCCTCACCGCGATGTGCAGTATGCCGATGTAATGACGCCCGAGGGTACTCAATCTGTCCTCATCCCCAACCCCGATCAGATTCGCCTGCTCCGCGATGAAATCTTTGCTTCTGGCGGCCCGGTAGGCCCGGCAGCCGTCGCGCAAGACCCCGCCGAGTTAATGAAAGTCGAAAATGCCAGGGTCATGCTGCGCAACGGCACTTCTACTCCTGGCCTGGCGGCCAGCACTGCTGAGCAACTGCGCGCGCAGAACGTCAACATCACCGGAGAAGACAACGCCGATGGACTCTATGGGCAAACCGTGATTATTGATTACACCGGCAAACCCTATACGATTAATTTCTTAATTCAGCAGTTAAATATCAAAGACACGGTGCAGGTCAAGAACCGCTTTGACCCCAATGCCCAGGTGGATATTGAAGTGATCCTTGGGCAAGATTGGGCCGCCCAACAGCCCTAAGCTCCCAAAAGCACAAAAAGCGCGCGCCGCTTGCACGTGGCGCGCGCTTTTGATCTCTCCACCTCGACCCTGCAGGGGACAACTCGCTGCCGGGCTGAAATTGTTATGCGTATCCTCAGGAAGATTATTCGCCAGATCAAACCATCACCGCCAGCCTGCATGGCAGGGGCAACATAAAATTATCGTCCTCCTCTCCCGATCCAGGCGTACAACCGTGCTCCACCCGGCAAGGTTGCGACTGTGATGCTTTCGGTGAGAACGCCACCCCTCAAAACCCGCCTGAAACTGCGCTGGAAACTTGCCACCGGCGCAATACGAAAGCCCGCTAACTGGTCTGCGGCGTCACCGGCAGGTTGCTCGAGACAAACTGAGCAAAGGTTGTGCTGCGCAGCCGCGCCACCAGTTCCACCTGCGTTTCACACCACAATGGGCGCAGCGGGCAGGTTTCGCCAAAGGTGCAGGCAGAAGCAGAATGGGTACACTCGTTCAGCGCAATTGGCCCGTCAATTGCTTCAACCACTTCCAAAATAGTGATCTCTTCTGGAGCACGGGCCAAAGATACCCCGCCGCGCGCGCCGCGCGAGGTATGGATCAACCCTGCAATCGATAACTGCGAGATGATCTTGGCAAGGAACGAGGGTGGAATGTGCTGTTCATCCGCAATCTGCGAGGTAGCAGCACGCTGACCTGGCTCTAATTGGGCCAAATATAACATTGCTCGAAGTGCATAATCGGCCTGGCGAGTGATTTGCATATAATCTTCCTCTTTTGGTAATACTGGTAAGAATACTCCTGTTATTGTAACAGTTTATTCTACAGTGTGGTATCGAGCAAGTGACAGAGGTCATTCGTATAAGATGACGATTAGCTCAACTGGACGGCTCGCTGACGGCTCAGTATAATAACATAACAACCAGGTGCTGATACCCTTATTTTACCAGGTTGCGGCCCAATCCATCACCTGCTCGCGGAGGATTCAGTTGTCTCTACCCAACATTGATACCGACTATCTCCTCGATTTTCTGGTGCGCTTGCTGAATACCCCCAGCCCCACCGGTTTCGCCGCCCAGGCCATTGACCTGACGGCCAAAGCCCTTTCTGCCTTTCCTGACCTCACCCTGACGCACAACCGCAAAGGGGCTCTCCTGGCCGAATGGCCGGGACGGTCGGCGGCGGCTCCCCGCGCCCTTACCGCTCATGTGGATACCCTCGGCGCAATGGTCAAAGAAATCAAGGCCAACGGGCGGCTCAGACTTTCGCCGCTAGGCGGCTTTGCCTGGAATACCGTTGAAGGTGAAGGCTTAACCGTTTTCACTTCCAGCGGAGATCAGGTGCGCGGCAGTCTCCTCCTGCATAAAGCCTCCTCTCACGTTTTCGGCAGCGCCCAGGTGCGCGACCTGAAGCGCGATGAAGAATCAATGGAAGTTCGCCTCGACGCTCGCACCACCAGCGCCGAAGAAACCCGCAAGCTAGGCATTCAGGTGGGTGATTTCGTCGCCTTTGACCCACGCGTTGAAGTGACTCAGGGGTTTATCCGCTCGCGTCACCTCGACGATAAAGCCTGCGTGGCCTGCATGGTCGCAGCCGTTAAAGCCATGCACGACGCTGGCCTTAAACCGGCGCAGCGCACCCACTACCTCATCAGCAACTATGAGGAAGTCGGACATGGCGCATCCACCGGCTTTCCGCCTGACCTGGCCGAACTGCTCACCGTTGATATGGCGGCCATTGGCGAAGGGCAGGAATCGGATGAATTTCACGCCACCTTATGCGTCAAAGATTCGGGCGGCCCCTACCACCACGAACTCAGCCAGCGGCTGCGGCGCCTGGCTCAAGAAAATCATATTGCTTACAAGGTGGATATCTACCCCTACTACGGTTCCGATGGCGAAGCCTATTGGCGCGCCGGCGGCGATGTGGCCGTTGCTCTGATCGGCCCCGGCGTTGATGCCTCGCACAGTTACGAACGCACCCACTTAGACGCTCTCATCGCCACTACCCAGTGGATTCTCGCATACCTTCTGGCCGAAGATTAAGGAAGTTAGCCACATGGGATGGCACAGCGGCTGGTGGAGCTACCTGAGCGATACCGGCGAAAAACCTAAAGTAACCCGCGCTCTAATACGGCGCGTCCTCGCCTACGCCAGACCCTACCGCTGGCAAATTTTCGGTATGCTGCTCCTCATCCTGCTGCACGCTGGCCTGAACCTGCTTACGCCCCTTATCCTGCGCGATCTCATCGACCGCACCATCCCCGCTCGCGACCTTAACCGCCTGATATGGCTGGCGCTGGCTCTGCTGTTCATCCCCGCCGCCGGCGGGATCATGAATGTTTTTCAGAGGCGTCTCAATTCATGGGTCGGCGAGGGCGTCATCTACGACCTGCGGGTGGCCCTATTCGCGCGCCTGCAGCGTATGTCACTGCGCTTCTTCACCAATACCAAAGTCGGTGAGTTGATGAGCCGACTGAATAATGACGTGGTGGGCGCGCAAAGCGCAGTGAGCAACACCATCGTTGGCATTATCACCAACATCATCCAGGGAGTGGCCGTGTTTATTGTCATGCTTACCATGGAATGGCGGCTGACCCTGGTAAGCGTTATGATTTTGCCGTTGTTTATCCTCGTGGCCCGCCAATTGGGCAACCGGCTGAGGGACATCTCGCGCGAGCAGATGGAAGCCAATGCCCGCATGAACGCCATGATGAACGAGACCCTTAACATCGGCGGAGCGCTGTTGGTTAAGCTGTTTGGCCGCGCTGGCATCGAGGTAGATCGCTTTAAGCAGCGCGCGGCGCGCGTCCGCGATCTGGGGATTAACCGCGCCGTGACCGGCACGGTCTTTTTCGTCATCATTGGCCTTATCAGCGCCGTTGGTACGGCCCTGGTTTACGGAATCGGCGGCTACCTTGTCATTCGCGACCTGTTCACCATCGGTACGATTGTCGCTTTTGGCTCTTACCTGGGGACGCTCTACGGCGCGCTGCAGGGCTTATCCAACGCACCGGTGGAGTTTGCCACCTCATTAGTAAGTTTTGAGCGCGTTTTCGAGGTCATTGACCTGCCGGTTGAAATTGAGGAACGCCCCGATGCCCACGAGCTGACCGAGGTACGCGGCGAACTGGTATTCGAAGATGTTTCTTTTATCTACCAGGTGCGCGAGGAAAACCTGCTGCGCCAGGTACAGCGTTTTGGGCGTATGGATAACGTCCGCACCGCCCTTTCTGACAATGGCGAGCGGCCCGGCGGCGATGGCCGTCTCAGAGGGGAAGAACGCGCCAGCGGCGAAGGCCAGGAAGATACTCACACCCAGGCCCGCGCCGTGGCACTGCGCAACATTTCCTTCACCGCACTGCCCGGCCAGTTGACGGCCCTCGTCGGCCCCAGCGGAGCCGGCAAGACCACCCTCACCTATCTAATCCCGCGCCTCTACGATCCCACTTCCGGGCGCATTCTCATTGATGGCTACGACCTGCGCGCAGTCACTCTCGATTCGCTTAGCCGCCAGATCGGCATGGTCACGCAAGAAACCTACCTCTTCCACGATACCATCCGCACCAACCTGCTCTACGCCCGCCTCGATGCAACCCAGGCCGAGGTCGAAGAGGCCGCCCGCACCGCCAACATTCACGCTTTTATCATGGGCCTGCCCGAGGGTTACGATACCGTCGTCGGCGAGCGCGGCTACCGCCTGAGTGGGGGCGAAAAACAGCGCATTGCCCTCGCCCGCGTTATTCTAAAGAACCCGCGCATTCTCGTCTTGGACGAAGCTACCAGTCATCTCGACAGCGAATCAGAAGCCCTTATTCAAGAGGCCCTCAAACGGGTGATGGCCGGCCGCACCAGCATTGTCATTGCCCACCGCCTCTCGACCATTCTCGCCGCCGACCAGATTTTGGTGATGGACCGCGGCCAGATTGTTGAGCGCGGCAAACACCACGAACTGGTGGCCCAACGCGGGTTGTATGCCAGCCTTTACCAGACCCAATTCAGCCGGGAAGGATCATGAGCGATTTATTATTCACGCCCGAGGCTGTGCGCCTGGCGCTCTTAGCCAGCCAGGGCCTGCTGCAAGCGCCAGAACGCCCTGCCTGCAAGGCCGACGTACTGGCCGTCATCCACCGCATGGGAGCATTGCAGATCGACACGATTCACGTGGTGGCGCGCAGCCCTTACCTGGTGCTGTACAGCCGCCTGGGGGCCTATGACCCGGCCTGGTTGGACGAACTGCTGGCCGAGGGCGCCTTATTTGAATATTGGTCGCATGCCGCCTGTTTCTTGCCCATCGAAGACTACCCGCTTTACGTTCACCGCATGCAGGCCAATTCACACAGCTACTACGAACACGGCTGGGATACACAGCACGCCGCTGCCATTGAGCGCGTGTTAGAACGCATCCGCGCCAACGGCCCGGTGCGCTCCGCCGATTTTGAGCGCGCCGATGGGCAAAAAGGCGGCTGGTGGAACTGGAAGGAAGAAAAGCGCGTCCTCGAATACCTGCACACCAGCGGCCAAGTGATGATCGTCCGGCGCGAAAAATTTCAGCGCGTTTACGATCTACGCGAGCGAGTGCTGCCCGGCTGGGATGGCTCGCAGGCCCTTACGCCCGAAGCGGCCCACAATGCCCTCACACTTCGCTCGGTGCGCATCCTTGCGGCGGCCCCGGCCCGTTGGGTGGCCGATTACTTCCGCCTGCCCAAAAAAGGGATGCCTGAACGCCTGGCAAAACTGGCAGAGGCAGGGCTGTTACTCCGCGCCAAGGTCGAGGGCTGGAACGAACCCGTCTACCTCCATCCCGATTCTCTACCTCTGCTGCAAGCAGCCCAGGCAGGCGAACTGCGGCCTACTCACACCGCTCTGCTCTCACCCTTCGACCCGCTTACCTGGGATCGCGACCGCGCCCGCGCTTTATTTGGCTTCGATTACTCCATCGAATGCTACCTGCCAGAGGCCAAACGCATCTACGGTTACTTTACCCTGCCCATTTTGCACCACGGCCGCCTCATTGGGAGGTTGGACCCCAAAGCCCACCGCAAAGAGGGCATTTTCGAGATACGGGCACTGCACCTGGAGCCGAACGTGGAGTTAAACGAAGCAATGGCCGCCGAAGTTGCCGCCGCTATCCAAAACTGCGCCGACTGGCACAAAACCCCCCAAGTTGAAATCCGCCGCAGTCAGCCAGCGGCCGCGGCGGAGATGTTGGGTGCGTTTCTCAGAAAGGGATAGAGGGCAAAATTCGCCCTAGCTCACCGGATGATGCACCAGAATCGTGTTTTGCGATGGATCGCGCACCAGCAGGCCGCCTTCCACTGCTTCGGACGCAATCCCGGCTGCCTCTAACCGCCCCATGAGCGCATTGTAGCTGTTAAGGTCGGGCAGTAAGAGTTCAAACCAGCGCAGCCCGGCGGCATCCGCGGGCGGCGGCGGAGCGCCAACTCCCGTCCAGGTATTCGCTCCAATGTGGTGGTGGTAGCCGCCTGCCGAGAAGAACAACGCCCCACTGCCGTACCGCTGTACCAGGTCAAACCCCAGCACATCGCGGTAGAAACGCTCGGTGCTGCTCAGGTCTGACACTTTCAGGTGAATATGCCCAACGGTCGTCCCTTCAGGCAGCCCTTCCCAGGGTGCGTTCAGGTTACTGCCTTTCAGTTCCATCAGCAGGTCGTCAATATTCAGCTCTTCCGTGCCCATTTGCAGCCGCCCAAGATCGTCGCGCGGCCATTCGCTTCTGCGCCGGTCAACGTACACCTCAATGCCGTTGCCGTCGGGGTCGGCCAGGTAAAGCGCTTCGCTCACGCCGTGATCTGCCGCGCCCTGCAAAACCTCACTCTCTAGGTTCGCAAGCTGATAGAGCAGACGGGCCAGAGCCTTACGATTGGGCAGCAGCACCGCAAAGTGATACAACCCCGTTGCCTTTGGCGCGGGCCGCGCGCCGGGCCTGGCGTTCAGCACCACCAGCGGCGAACCGCCTACCGCCCCCAGCGCCGCCGTCCCGTCCTGCCGTCCCTGGAGTTGAAACCCTAACGCGCCCTGATAAAAATGCAGTGCCCGGTCCAGGTCGGCGACGTACAGTTCCACTTTCCCTATCATAGTTTGTGGGGGTAAAGTCTGCGTCAAATGTACCTCCCTTCGGTGGGCCGTTGACGGCTCACCGTTAATCGCCAGAAAAATAACGGCCCGCGTGGAGTCGCCGCGCGGGCCAAACGATCATGCCGCGTTACAGGCCCATGGCCTTAATTTCGGCCAGGGTCTTTTCATAAATCTCGTAATTCTCACCCTCGAACTCGTCAGGATCCACGTATTTAAACCACAGCGCCTGGTCGGGGTCGTCTCCGGCAATCTGGCGGCGGCTGACCTTCAACCGCCCCGAAGGATCGTGCCAGCGCACCTCGTTCTGCTGAATCAAAACGTACTCCCCGGCATATTTCCCGACGATTTCCTTCTGGTGATCGCGGTAGTAGAGGGCCTGCTCGGCAGTTGTGCGCCGCCACGAGATGACGCGCTCGGTGGGGTCGGTAATGTGCGCGAAGAACTCGCCCAACGGCCCCTGCACTTCCGTTTCGTAGTCAATCTCATCCAGGTTTACCGTCCCCCAACCGTTCTGCGCGGCAATGAGCAGAGCATTGCGGTCACGGTTGTAGGGTTTGGTCAGCCAATCGGCCTTGGGGTCATGCCCCATCAGCGTTGCGCCGAGCGCATCCGTCGCAATCGGGTGGTCTCCGGCGATCAATGTGTTGGTGACATAAGCTTTTTCGGCCCCATAACCCCATTCCTGCCCTGCCTGGGCCGTGAGCGCATCGAGAATATTCAGCGCCGGGTTGAAAATCTTGCCAATATCCACCAGCATATAGGGCATCCGCACCAGATGATGATAGTAATGGCGCGGGCGGCCCAACGGCTCGGTGGTCATCAGTCCAAACAGGTTTTTTAAGGTCAGCGTAATCCCCATAAAGGCGTGGTTCTTCATCTTTTGCACCGAGACCAGCACGTCATTATCGAGGATTTGCTGCGATATGAAATACCGCTTGAACATCAACCCCCCGCCAGGGACTTCGGTAGGTACAATCGGTGCTACATTGCCGTCAATATAGCCCACCTGGTATTCGTCAAAGACTTTTTGCAGCCAGGTGGTAGTTCCGGGGATGGCATCGTTGTAAACCTGGAAGAAGCTGACGTCCGCGGCGCAAATTTCGGCATTGGGGTTCACGTCGCGGATCAACCGCAGAGTAGCGCGGGCCACCTTCTCGCTGACCAGTTCTCGGAAAACGCCCTCGAACATAGGCGGCTTTGTGGGCCAGTCCTGGTTGAATTTAATCACAATCCGCCTGGCAGCCCGGATTTTGTCCCACGAACTGCTCAGCGGAGCGGTGGCGCGTTTGAGCGCCTGGTAGACTTCTTCATCGCTCGCGCGATGGTCGCAAGCAACAGCACGAACTCGGTAAGGGGTAGCCATAAACCGTAACCTCACTCCTACCAATGATGTGGACTCGCCAGGTTGGACCCGATCCTGGAGAATCCCTGCCAATGGTCCAATATGATGATTATAATTGCTATCCCCCTAAGATTTCCAGTGGGTCTCTGACCCCAAAATCAGGCTGTACGTAGAGAAGATGGTGAGCGGCTTCACCGCTCACCATCCACGTATAAACCCCGTTTTGCGGTTTTAAGCTAGAACGGCGACATCTGGCTCATCTTGCGGGCGCGCACCGCATTCTGAATCATCAAGAACTCGCCCACGTTTTCCATTGAAAGCAGGCCGACCAGCACGCCGTTGTGCACCACCGGTAAGATGCTTTGTCCGCTGTTCTGCACCTGCGCGGCAACACCGTCGAGCATCTGCGAGGAATCCACCGTGTCGAAGTCCTTGCGCATAATATGCGAGACAAACATGCGCTCATCGTGCTGGGCCAGGGCGCGCACCACATCTTCCCGCGTGACCAGTCCCACCACCGAGCCGTTGACCACCACCGGAAAATCATGCTGGTGGCCGGAGAGAATATATTCCACCGGGCGAGCCAGTGGGTCGGTTGGCGAAAGCGTATGAAAGTCTGTCAACATAGCCCGGCTGACCGGAATGCCGCTCAGAGCGGCCTTCATCTGCACCATGCTCGCTTCCTGCGCCGCGCCAATCCACACGAACAGGGCGATGAAGATCAGGAAGGGGTTGCCAAAGAGGCCGATGAACCCCAAGAGGAAGGCCACTGCCTGACCCAGCGTGGCGGCCCACTGTGTTGCCTGGGTGTATTCCATGCGTGTCGCCAACAGCGCACGCACCACACGCCCGCCATCCATTGGAAAGGCTGGGATCAGGTTAAACAGCGCCAGGGTCGCGTTGACCGCCAACAGGCGCTGCAAGAAATTCCCTCCCGTCACTGAGAGCGTCGAGAGCGGCTCAAAGGCGTTGGTGATGAGCAGGATCACAAACAGCGCCGCCGCAATCACCATATTGACCGCCGGCCCCGCCAGGGCTACCCACAATTCTTGCAGCGGCTTTTCGGGCATCCGCTCTAACCGAGCCAACCCGCCAATGGGCAGCAGGGTAATATCGCGCGTCTGGATGCCAAACTGGCGCGCCGTCAGGGCGTGACCAAACTCGTGCAACAGTACACAGGCAAACAGTGCCAGCAAAAACAGCACCCCTGCCAGCACTGCCTGAGCGCTGCCTTCGTTAATCCAATAGTTCAACGCCACCCAGCCGAGCAACAGCAAGAAGGTGGCGTGCATATACACGTCAATTCCGGCAATTCGGGCAATCTTCCAGGACCATTTCATTGGATCATCCCCATTTTTTTTGTAAAACCAGGGGCCGTGCCGCCTGGGGTCTTTTCGATGATAACATGCGTATTCCCATTCACGTGCCTGGTGCTTTGGGTACAGCTCAGGTAAACGCGCTCTCATTCCAAGAGTGCTGCATTCTTTATACTGCCTAATCATATAGATATCATTAAGCGAATGTAAAAAACATGTATAAAGTTCTAAAGAAGTTATTGCATAAATTCCGAAAACAACAAATGAGGGTTGACGAAACCCTCAAAAAATGTCAATATAATCAGGGGTTATCTCTCGCAGATTGATCTGGGGGGCCAGCAGATCGGTCAATCTTTTAGATACGTGAGGCACATTTTGAAAACTTACCTGTTGCTTGCATTTACCCTGTTGTTTGCGTTGGCCAGTTGCGCCAGCCAGCCACCTTTTGGTTCCGCTGATCAGGAACAGCCGGCGACGGCAGTTGCGCAAAAAACGCTCATCCTTCTTCCCACTTCTACGTTTACAGCCCAGCCGCCAGCCACAGCCACGCCTACCCGCGCGCCCGCGACGGCCACTCGCACACCTGCCCAACCGCCAGCGACAGCTACACCCACCCGCATGCCCGCCACCCCGCGCCCCTCAGCCACGCCTACCCGCGCGCCGCAGTCTGGGAGCATTGTCGTTGACCACAACTCCGTTGCCCTGTTCGACCGCATCCCCGAACAATATCTCACTGCCGCCCGCAATCTGCCCATGATGTATATGGATCAGTCGGTAGGCATGAACATCAGCCAGGGGTTAGACTGCCTGGCCGCGTCATCCTGGGGAGAAGCGCCCGTTCACTGCCGCCGAGACTATGACCCAACCAGCAGCACCCCCTGGACGGTTCGGGCCTACACCGCGGCTGACCTGCAAGCCGGCACCGTTCCACCGCTTATTCAATTTCCTGCTGACTCCAACCGTTATAACCGCTCGAACTGGACCTTTGTTTCGCAATCTGGCTCATGGCAAGAATACCTGGCGGCCTTTTTAACCACCCAGGCCCCCGCCCACATCAATCAAAAAGACGTGCTTTCCTTCCAGTTCACCTATCTGCATGTCGCCGCAGGATCAGATATTGTGGACCCCAACGAAGGTTTCTTCGTAGATCAGCCCCACAGCGGTTTTTATCCCAACCGCGAGCGTTGGGATATTTCGGACCTGCGCGATTACCAGGCCCAGCACCCCGACAAAGTCTTTATTTACTGGACCACCAGCCTGGCGCGCGATATTGGCTCTGCTGAAAGCATAACCTTCAACGAGCAAATGCGCCAGTATGCCATCGCCAATCAGTTCCCATTGTTCGACGTAGCGGACATCCTCTCACATGACCCCGAAGGCAACCCCTGTTATGATAATCGGGATGGGGTGGAATATTGTGGGCCAAACGGCTGCGAAAACTACCCCGATGATGGTCAAAACGTGCTGGCAATCTGCCAGAACTATACCACTGAGACCAATGGCGGCCACCTCGGCAGCGTTTCAGGCGGCAAAATTCAACTGGCTAAGGCTTTTTGGGTGCTGATGGCCCAAATCGCCGGCTGGCGGCCCTAAGTCTGTCTATGGGTGCGCGCGCCGGGTTCTCGGCGCGCGCACCCATTTAACAACCGGCTGTTTGCTTCCTGGTTGACGCAATACCTGTTATCTTGTATAAACAATTCATACTACCTGAAAGGGTGAGGTTACTTCCTATTGATGATTTACAAAAAGGAGTGTTATGAAGCCCAAGCGTAAGCTGTTGGTTCCTGTCCTGTTTTTCCTACTGGCGGGAGCCTTCTTCTGGACGATCAATCGCGCTGAAGCCATTCCCCTACAGTGGTTCGCCCAAACCCCTATTGTTTACCTGCCGGCCGTTTACCATCCATCTCCAACGTTTACCCCTAGCCCTACCGTTACCCGAACGCCCGGCACCCAGGTGACTCCCTCCCCCACCCCCACGCGCAGAGTTACACTGCCCAGCGGCATGATCTTAGTTGACCATAGTGACCTTGCCCTGTTCGAGCAGATCCCCGACCAATACCTCACCGCCGCCCGCGAACTACGGATGATCTTTTTGGACCGCTCAGTGGGTGATAATATCAGCAGTGGTTTAAACTGCCTGGACTCTGCCAATAACTGGGTGGATTCCCCTATCATTTGCCGTAGAGATTACTACCAGATTACCGGCAGTACGTGGCTGTCGAGGCCCTTCGACGCAACCGATTTTAACAACGGGACGGTTCCCCCCTCCATCCGCTTCGACCCAGACACAGTCAAATACAACCGCTCGAACTGGACGTATGTTTATTACCAGGAAGCCAATTGGGAAGATTTGGTTGCCCACTTCCTCACTGACATCGTGCCGGGCAACCTCGCCACCAACGACGTGCTGACCTTTGAGTTTAGCTACCTTTCGATCTCAGGTCAGACCGATATTGCCAGCCCAACCTCTGGCTTTTTTGTAGATCAGCCGCACAACGGATACTATCCCAACCGCGAGCGCTGGGATATTTCAGACATCGAAGCCTTTCGCGCCCAGAACCCCAATAAAATTTTCTTTCTGTGGACAACCAGCCTGGCGCGCAGCGTGGGGACGCAAACAGGCACCGACTTCAACAACCAGATCCGGCAGTATGCCATCCAGAACAACATCCCACTGCTGGATATTGCCGACATCCTTTCGCATGATCCAAACGGCAACCCCTGTTACGACAACCGCGATGGGGTGGAATATTGCTCTGCGACGGGCAACTGCGAAAACCACGCGGATGATGGTCAGAACTACCCGGCCATTTGCCAGCACTATACTACCGAGACAGACGGCGGGCACCTGGGCTCGGTTTCTGGCGGGCAAATCCGCACTGCCAAAGCCCTCTGGGTGCTGATGGCTCAACTGGCCGGCTGGCGGCCATAAGTTTTTCTTCTAAAGGTTCGCGGGGGATACAGCGCAGTTGCACGGCTGCCCCCGCGAACCTTGGGATGGGGCCAAAGCAGGAACAAACCGACGAAATGCATGAGTCACAGGGCAAAAAATCTGATAGAATATAATTATCTACCGGGTTTTTCACATTTTCAGTGCCCGGTCTGGTATAAGGATGGAGACGTTTCAAGATGAATACCGATAGCGAGGACCATAGTCAGCGCGGATTGTCGGACGAAGACGACCTAAGCAGCCTGATCCCCGTCATTCAAGATAAACTGGTTGAGATTTTGGCTGAAAAGCTCAACCTTTCTGTATATGACATCTACTCCCAACTCGTCGAAGGTAAAAAACTCTGGCAGGTCGCTTACGATCAGGGCTTTACCCTGCAAGAAGTGGAAAAGCTCCTGATTGAATCGCGCAAAGAGGCCCTCAAACTGGCCGTGCGCGAGGGCGAAATGCGGCTCAACCAGGCCCGCTCGATTGAACACCATTTGCACCAACGACTGGAGATGGAGTTAGAAAGCAACTGACGATCCACAATGGAAATCCCGCACCGCACCGTTACCATCGCAGAACTACGCCGCAACAGCGGGGATTGGGGGACGCGCAAATACATCGCCTACCAGGGTGTGGTCTATGACGTGACCGACTGCCCGCGTTGGCGCAGAGATTTGCACGAAAATCTGCATTTTCCGGGTCAGGACCTCACCTCAGCGTTCACAGACGCCCCTCACAAGGAAGACGTTTTTCGTCGTCCCTGCGTCAAAGTTGTCGGACGGCTGCAATCTTAACTTTCGAAGGAGACTTTGTGGCACACAACGCGATTGCAGCCGCCCAGGCCGGGCGTATTTCCTCGTCAGATCACGGGCGCTGGCTGCTCCTGGCTCTGGCAACCCTGACCAACACCCTGGTTTCTGCCGTTCCCACCATGTGCATGCCGGTACTGTTCGACCAGATCGCCCGCGATCTGCGCCTTAACCTGGTACAGGTGGGGCTCATCTGGGGCATCAGCGCCCTGCCGGGCATTTTTACCGCCCTCGTCGCCGGGGCCGTTGGTGACCGTTTTGGCCCGCGTCGCGTGCTGGTAGCCGCCTGCCTGCTGGTGGGCCTGACCGGCGCGCTGCGCGGCCTGGCGAACAGCTTTGTCGCCCTGGCGGCCGCCATGTTCCTGTTTGGAGTGTTCGCTCCGCTCATCACCATGAACACGCTGAAAACCTGTGGAATGCGCTTCCCGCGCGCCCAATTGGGGCTGGTTTCGGGAGTCTTATCCATGGGCATGGCGCTTGGGTTCCTGAGCGGCTCGATGTTGAGCGCTACCGTTCTCGCCCCCTGGTTAGGAAGCTGGCGTCAGGTCCTTTTCTTCTATGGCGGCATTGCCGTATTTTTGAGCGCCGTCTGGCTCGTTTTTAACCCCTTCCCGGCCGGCACTGCCCCGCATAGCTCTGGCACGGGATCAGTACGCCAGAATCTGGCCCGCATCATTCGAATCCGCCCGGTGTGGTGGTTTGGGTTGACAATGCTGGGGATTGGGGGGTGCATCCAGGGGACATTAGGGTATTTACCCCTCTATCTGCGCGGGCAGGGCTGGACGGGAGCTTCCGCTGATGGCGTGCTTGCGGCTTTTCACACCCTCAGCATGATCTTCGTCATCCCCATCGCCCTGGCCTCCGACCGCTTTGGCACGCGCCGCAAGTTCTTACTGGCCGCGGCGGCCATGATCGCGCTGGGCGTTGGAGGGCTGACCATCGCACAGGGCACGTGGGTCTGGCTAGCTGCTGGAACCGCCGGCATCGTGCGCGATGGCTTTATGGCCGTTTTTCTTACAGCCCTCATCGAAACCGACGGGGTCGGCACGGCCTATTCTGGCACGGCCATGGGCCTGATCATGGTCTTCACGGGGCTGGGCAATCTCATCGCGCCGCCGTTAGGCAACAGTCTAGCCAACATTGCGCCGGCGCTGCCCTTTGGTTTTTGGTCGGCCCTTACCCTCCTCGCCTTCATCGGCCTGCTGGCTTATCCAGCTCCAGCGCGGCGCGCCGAGGCTGCCGCTAATTGACCATTCGCCGCCGTCACGGGCCCGTCCAATCCTGCCCAAGAATCACCTCTACATCCACCGGCGACTGCGGGTCAAAACGGTTTTCGACTTCCGGGTTTTCAATCCCCAATTGGCCGATCACATACGCCAGCGTATAGGGTTTGCCGGTGTAATCAATGAGACGGGTGCGGCTGTAGATGGTATCCGCCGCTCCCGTTTCGACGATCTGTACCCCCTGGCCCATCAGCAGGGCATAGGCCCGCTCGCCCGCTCCCACGCCTGAACCATCTCGCAAAACCACGCGCGCGTTTTCGATCTCCACGCGGCGGGCCGGGTCAATTTCCGCCGCCATTGGAGCCAGCGCGCCGGCGGTGGCAAAAATCTCATCACGCACCAGGCGCATCCGGTCGGGCCGGGGGATGATGACATCCTGCCTGCCATCGGACGTTTCCACGACAGCGTATTCAAAATCTTTGTGAACGTCGAACACGCTTTTGTGGATATTCTCAGCGGGGATTTCCGACGCCAGCCAGGCCAGGCGGATCACCTGGTCGAGCGTCAGGTTGGTGCGGATGCCCGGAGCAATCTTCTCATACAGCGCCGGAGCCTTGGCTACCAGGGTGGGCAGCATATTGAACGTCAGAATCTGCTCGCGGATTGCCATAATTACCTCTTGCTGGCGCGCGGATCGGTCAAAATCATCGTACTCACCGCTGTAGCGATTGCGCGCATACGCCAGCACCACTTCGCCCGGCAGGTTCTGCACCCCGGGTTCTAACTTGATCGTATTGCCCGGCCCAATCGGGTCCACGGTGATTTCCTGTCGGATGTGCATATCCAGCCCGCCCAACTCGTCAATGAAGACCACAAAAGAATGAAAGTCAATCAGGGCGTAGTACTGCACCGGCACGCCGATCACCGTCTCCACCGTTTTCATTGCCAGCCCCGGCCCGCCTTCCGGCATTTTATACAGCTCGCCCCAACGGTAGGCCGTATTGATTTTGTGATATCCCATCCCCGGAATGGAAACCCACAGGTCGCGCGGGATAGAAAGCATCCCCGCCGTCTTGTTAAGCGGGTCAACCGTCAGCAGGATCATCGAATCGGTGCGGGGGATGTCTTTACCCTCCGCCCAATCGCGGTAATCCAGGCCCATAATCAAGACCGTTACCCGGCTGGCCCCATTCCAGGGGACTGGCTTGGGCCCGCTTTGTTCGTGAATCGAAAATGGGGAGGGTTCGCCTGTAGCAACCGCTGCGTTTCCACCAGGGGTAGGCGTGGATTGCCCTGCTCTCAGGTTCACAGCCATGCCGGGCAGAGGCGTCATGCTCCAACCTGCTGCCAACGCCTGAACCCACCCGTAAGCCAGCCACCCCGCCAGGGCGGCCGCCCCCAAAAAGACCACCAGGATCAACCCATTGACCCAATCAAACCCAAAGCGTTTTCCGCCCGGTCCTTTCGATAAAGACGCCATTGGTACTGTCTCACACTCCAGTCATGAAGGCCATGATTCCCCCAATCCGCGCCTCATGCAGTTTGAGAAAAACTTATATTTTCTCTCCGTTCGATTATATCTCAGAATATGGCCTGTTTTTGCGGCGGGGCGGCGGAGCCGTCCTCGTCACAAACTCCCAAAATTGCGGATCGCTCTCATCCCTTACTGCCATCTGATTCCCCAGGCCGGCGGTCTTCGCTCAGGTATTTGACGAGAACAAGTTCGTTTCCGCCGGTTATTGAAACCTGCTGGCAGAGTTCATCCACACACCGGCGGATCAGGTGCACCCCCATGCCCCCTTTGGGGCGCAGGTGCAGGGGCAGGTCCAGCCTGGGGGCGGGGGCTTGCTGAGGGTCAAACACAGGGGCCTGGTCACGCAAGATGAGGTACAGGCGGTTCTCATGCGCCGCGACAAGCCGCGCATGGCCGCCAGTTGACTGCGCTCTGCCTTGAACTTCTCTTTCGCGCCTGAACTTGATCCGGTCGTCATCACTCTCCAAGCAGATGGAACGCGAAGGCTTCAATAAGATAGGGTCAGTTTATCAAAAATGTTTGAAAAATGAAACAGTCCATTAAGCAAAATACCCGGCAGCAAATGCTTACAGCGTTTTGTTTGACAGTTAACTTCTTAAGAACGCCAGCAGATCATCCGGCGGGTCGGTTTTTAAAAATGCCGCGTCCATACTGCGGATCCAGGGTGCTTTGGCATCCACCTCAAAACTGCTCAGAGCCGCCAGGCGGGCCGCCGGGCACAAGCGCCGCAGGGTTTGGGCCAGCTCGATTAGGGCCGCCCCGCGGCGGTGCGCCGGCAGTCCCGCCAGTTCGGCATCCAGCACAATCACATCTGGGCAAAGCCGGGCGCATAGAGCCAGCAGTTGAACCGCGTCGCCGGCCTCGCCGCAGACTGCGCACCCCGGCTGCTGTTCGATCAGCAGGCGCAGCGCCGCGCGCACTTCTGGATTGTCATCAGCCAGGAGCACTCGCATATCCGCAGCGGCCTATCTGACAGCAGGCTGCGGACCAGTGCTTAAACCGAATTCCGCGCACAAGGCCTCTTCCAGCCGGGTTTGAAACGCCAGCGGTTTCAGGAAAACATCTTTATGGATCCGGCCTTCTGCCACCACATACTGACGGAACTGCGGAAAACGTTCCAGGTATTCTGACAGCACGGCACTGCCCCACACCTCATCTCGTTTGCCAATCACCTGGATTACCGGAATCGACAGGCAAACGTCTTCGCCCAGACTGGCATGGGCCTCGTCCAGCGTAGCTTCGAGCGCAAACAAGAAAGAATCGAGGTGATCTTTGGGAACGCGCTTCAACCCCTCCGTAAACATCTTCACCAGTTCGCCAGGCTGGCGCGCATCATAGGCCGGGTCAAAATCAGTATAGCCTGGGGGGAGCTGGCCCACAAAACCCCGATAGACGGCGCGCATCAGCGTGCGCAGAATACCGCTTTTCAGCAAAAAGCGCGTTGCTCCGTTGTTCTGACTGAGCGCCGGGGAAGAAGCTACCAATACCACTCGCTCTACACGCGGGTCAATAGCCGCCAGGTCGAGGGCAATCGGTCCGCCATACGAAATACCCATCGCCGTCAGTGGACCGCTTTCTCCCAACTGGTCCAACAGTACGCGCATATCTTCAGCGTGTTCGCGGATGGTATGTTTATGCGTCAGGGGTGAGCTGGCTCCATCGCCGCGCCGGTCGGGGAGCAAGATGCGGTCAAACAGGCCAGCCTGGATCAACCGGCGCGACGGGCGTTCAATCAGCGTGTGATTGCCCCCACCCCCGCCGCCGTGAATGTAAATGGCAGTGCGCCCACTGCGCGCCGGGCCGGTCAGCGTCTTTAGAAATAATCTTCCTGCGGGTTCAATCGCAACGAACTGCGTGTCAGTCTGAATTGTTGGGTCTTGTACACGAGGTAACATCGGGTTCTCTCCTGGTAGATGAGGTTGTGCATAGCATACGCTCATCGCCCCCAGAAGCCAACGTTCATTCGATGGAACGCCGCTGGCCGAGAGATGGATACCCCAATAACCACTTGACCAGGAAACCTTAGCGTTTAATCTTATTCTTCAGGGCCAGCGCCACCGCTTCGGTGCGCGTGGCAACCCCCAGCTTGGAAAGAATATTGCTGACATGCGATTTAACCGTCGAAAGGCTCACTACTACGCGCTCAGCAATTTGTTGATTGCTCAACCCCTCGGCCATTAAAGCCAGGATTTCGCGCTCGCGCTCAGTCAGGTCGTCGCCTGGCTGAAATTCTGGACGGCGGGCGGCCTGCATGAGCACTTCGGCGGCTTCTGGCGCCAGGGTAGGCTTGCCAGCGTAGGCCATGCGAATGGCCTGGGCCAGTTGCTCCGCCGACAGGTCTTTCAGCAAGTAGCCAATCGCCCCCGCCTGGATGGCCCCTTCGACCAGTTCGCGGTCCTTAAAGCTGGAGAGGGCAATCACCTGAACATGAGGGTACTGCTCCTTGATCTTTTGCGTGGCCGCAGTGCCATCCATCCCCGGCATGACCAGATCCATTAAAACCACATCGGGGCGGCATTCTGCTACCATGCGGACGGCCTGCTCGCCGTTTTTGGCCTCACCCACGAGGGCAAACTCCTCATATGCCATTAAGAAAGACCCCAGACCGTTGCGCACCACAGCGTGATCGTCGGCAATGAGTACCCGGATACAGTTCGACTGCGACATTGTTTCCTCGCTCCTCGCTTTGTTATGAAAACATCACCATCCGCGCCGCATCCACACGCAGGTTCCCTCGCCTGGTCGGCTGTGGATGCGCAGCTCGGCCCCTACCTGGCCGGCGCGCTCGTGCATAATGTTCAGGCCAAAATGATCAGGACGCTGCTCGCCGGGCTCAAACCCTATGCCATCGTCTTCAATTTGCATAAACAGCTCATTTTCATCCTCGCGCAGCGTCACAACCACTTGCCCGGCCTCAGCGTGCCGGGCAATATTATTCAACGCCTCCTGTGCCACCCGATAAAAAGCAATTTTTACATCCAATGGCAGTTCCTGGCCGCCCTCGACCAACAGCCGCGCCGGAATGCGCGCCCGCGCAATAAAAGCGTTGACCAGGTGTCTCAGCAGGTCTTGCAGGTCAGCATCTTGCAGGGCTGTCGGGCGCAGTTCGACCAACAGGGTGCGCATTTCAGCCAGCGCCCCGCGCGTCAGTTCGCGCAGTTCGTTCAGTTTCTTGCGTCCCTCGACGGGGTCTTTTTCCCATATTTTCGGCAGCACTTCGGCCATCAACGTGGTAGAAAACAGCGTTTGGGTGACGGCATCGTGCAGTTCGCGCGCCAGCCGACTGCGCTCTGCTAACACCGCTGTTTCTTTCACCTTTTCGATCAGACGGGCGTTCTCAATCGCCAGCATAGCCTGATCGGCCAGCGTGGCCGCCAGGCGCAAATCTTCTTCGCTGAACGTGCGTGATTCAGCAAAATGAAACGTGATGGCCCCAAAAATCTGTCCTTTCAGAAACAACGGTGTCTTCAGCAGGCTGCGGTAATGTTTTAACGTCACCTCCAGCCCGGCCCGCCGCAGAGGGTCCTGGTAGAGGGGGTCGCCCAGGCGCGGACCATATTCCGCGGCCACATCTTCAATGATGACCGGCTCCCCCTGCACCAATGATAGGTCTGCCGCCGCGCGGTAAAAAGGCTGCTGCCGGATGGCATCAAAATCTGCGGGTAGACCGCAGCTCGCCACCGTTTGCACCCGATTTTCATCCACGAACACCTGCCGGATCATGGTCGAAGACGCCTCTAACAGTGACCGGGCCTGCACCGCAATGGTTTGCAGGATCTCATCCAGAGGGTAGTTGGCATTAATCATCCGCAAGATGTCGCGCAGCCCCTCGGCGGCGGCCCGACGGCGCTCAGCCTCGCGCAGCGTCACCTGGTCAGTGAGGTCAATAACCATGCCGTCAAAATGGGTGAGCCTTCCACTGGCGTCGTGATAGGGATTGGAAATGGTATGCACCCACACCCAATCGTTTTTGCGCTTATGAAAGACGCGCGTCACCTGGTTATACGCTTCGCCCAACGCCAGCGAGCGCCGGTTGGCCTCTAATATCCGGGCCTGGTCCGCCGGGTGAATGGCTTCAAACCACTCGTCATATCGGTAGGGATCCTCGATTCCGACAATATCGGACAGTGACGGGCTGACAAACACTACCCGCCCCCCATATGACGCTTGCGGGTCAATAGCAACGCGGTAAATAGCAAAGTGCCGGGCGTTTTCCACCAGCGAGCGCAGGCCGGCTTCAGCTTCCTGCACCTTCTGCATCGCCTCGGCCCGTTCTGTCACCTCGCTGATGAGATAGACAAAGCCCCTCACTTGCCCATCCGTCAGGACCGGGCCGAGAACCTCATCCCAATAGGCCGCCTGCCCGCCGCGCTCTACCCGTGTCGCATCCGCCCGCACGGTCTCGCCCGCCAGCGCGCGCGCTATATACTGCGTGAGGGCATCTGCCCGCCCGGGCGCGATCTCTAACAGGCTCAGGCCGGGCCGCAGATTCCCTTTCAGGCCGTCATCTGGCGCGACGAGGGCGGCAAACTGCGGGTTACAGCGCACCAGCCGCGCGTTGGCGTCGAACAAAGCCACGCCCAGCGGAAGCTGTTGGAAGAGCAGGTCCAACTGTTCAGCCGGCACGGCGGAAAAGAGCGAAGCAAGAGAAGGGTTGGTCATCAACGGTGCGCCAATGCGGATTGTACTTAATCATACCACCGTTGTCTGTCAATTTCTCTTGTGCACTTCTTGATTTTTTACCCCGCTCGCTGCAAAGCAAAACACCGAAAGTACTTTAATCAACCGGGTAGTGCCGCCAGGCGTTTTGCCCCAGTAATTCGCCGGGTATGTAAGTTTTGTTGTTAAGATTTTTTTCGGCGAATTACCAAGTTCCTGGAGGGCTGGCCCTCCCTCTTGTAATATTCAGTAGAAAATACTATGATAATCAACGGAGGTACAGGATGCCAGAGCCAATCCTTTCCGGTGAATATGTCACTTTCGTCCGTCAGGGCGGCATTCCCGTCACCATTGTAAAGCACGGCGGAATTTTCGTCCGCATCACGCAGTACGGCGGCAAGCCCGTGACGTTTGTCCGCTATGGTGGAACGCCTGTATATGTAGAACGCGATGCCGAGCTGCCTGAGGAAGTAAAAGAAGAGTTGGGTTATTGATCTTCGTCCTGCGAGAGCAATTCCACCACGCCAAGGCTCCCGTCTACGCGCAGGCGCTGCCCGGTCGTGATCTGCTGTGTGGCGTAACTGACGCCTACCACTGCCGGAATGCCGTACTCGCGTGCCACCACCGAGCCGTGCGTCATCATCCCGCCCATCTCCATCACTAACCCGCCCGCGGAAAGGAACAGCGGCGTCCAACTGGGGTCAGTGGCCGGGCAGACCAAAATCTCCCCTGGCAGTAACTGCGTCCCGCGCGGATCGTGCACCACGCGCGCCCGGCCCTCCACCACCCCCGGCGAAACCGGGCTGCCCCGCAGCACCTGCGCGCTCGCTGCCGTCGGGTGCGCGCTGGAACGCTCATAATAGGCTGTCCCATCACTTAACAACAGGCGCGGAACCTGCCGGCGGCGTTTTTCGCGCTCGTAGACCGCCCGCCGCGCGGCAATTAACGCCTTCCAATCGCGCGCTTCGCCCTTCGCCAGCGCCTGCAACTCTTTCAGGTGTAAAAAGAACAAATCTTCCGCCCGCTCGATCACCCCTTCCTGCGCCCACTGCCGGCCGCTTGCCAGCAGTTGCTTACGCCACACGCCCATCGCGCGGATGGCGGTGAATTTAGGGGTTTCGCGCAGGCCCGTCAGTTCACGTACCCGGCTGGCGGCCCAATGAACGTACCAGGCCTTCAGCCAACCCCAGCGCCCGGCACGCACCGCCCGCGCCAGTTGCTCTTCAGCCTCCAGCGAGCGTTTAGCCCCCCGCTCAAAAACGGCCCGAGGTGAGCGTTCTTCATCCTTGATCTCTAAATAACTTTTGATCGTCTGCATCAACGGGGTGGGGTCCTCGCGCCAGCGCTCACGGCCCAGGTCAATTTCGCCCAACCCGCGCATCCCATACTTCCAGAGAAAACAGTTGAGCGCCATTTGCGCCGCTTCTGGCAGGCGGCCCTCCAGATACTGACGCGCCAGTTCGCCCGCTTCGCAGGCGGCAAAGTGCCGCGCCGAGGGTTCATCCGCCCGAATTTGCACCGCTGTATCCCACAGCGCCAGATCCATCTCGGTGGTGACATTGTAGCGGTTGCCCCGCGAAATTTCCATGACCAGCGCGCGGCCCCCCGGCAGGTCAGACGCCAGCCGCAGCAGGGGTTGAAATACTGCCTGCCCAGCCGCCACGATAGGAAGCAGATCACCCAGAAAGAAACCGGGCAGACCCTTAAAACTGGCAACAAAGGACTCAACCAGTCCCGCTGTCCCCTGACTTTGCGCACACTCACGTTCAATAGCAGTAATCATCGCCTCGACTCTGCGGTTCAGCCGCTGCCGCCGGGCCGCCGGAAACAACAGGTTTAACACCACGCCGCTGCCCACAATCCCCACGGCTCGCGCCAGCCGCAGCCGGGTGATCGGGCGCATCTCATCTTGAAGCTCCAGGCGCGGGTCCTGGAGCAGTTCAGCGAATACTTCCTGCACCACCGGGTCAATGGCCCCCATCGCCGCGCGCACCATGCGCCGGCCGGTTGGGTTGCGCAGTACCCCGGTAAGGTTAATAAACAAGCGTTCGCCCGCCGTAAACAGGGCGAACTGCGTTTCATAATCCACATTCTGTCCGAAAATTCTGGCGACCGCCGCCGCGATCATCGCAATTGTGTCGCGGCCCAATGGCGTCATGGGGTCCAATATCCCCTGCACAGAGGCAAACGAGAACAGCACCTTCAGCGGGCCATCCGGCGATAACCTTTCTGGCAGAGGGTACAGCGAGGTGATCGGGCGCGACTGCAATAGATACAGCCGCCCGTCCTCTACCGCCCATTCGATATCCTGCGGGCTGCCAAACAGGTTCTCCACCTGCCGCCCCAGGCGCGCCAGGGCAATGATCTGCGCATCGCTCAGGGCCTGCGTTTCCCCGGCCTGCTCTGCCTGCCGCCGCACGCCCCCCTCTTGCGCCGGGCGGATCGAAAGGGCCTTGGCCCCCAACTGCTTGCTCAGAATGCGCCCCGCTGACGCATCAACCACGTAATGATCGGGTTCCACCTGCCCGCCGACCAGGGCTTCGCCCAGCCCCAGCGTCGCGTCAATGACGGCCTGGCCGCGCCGTCCTGTCAGCGGGTTGGCGGTAAACAGCACGCCGGCACTCTCACTCTCCACCATGCTCTGCACGACCACCGCCAGCGCCGCCGCACTGCCTGAAATACCGTTGCGCGCCCGGTAGCCCATCGCCCGCGCCGTCCACAGACTGGCCCAACAGCGCACCACCGCCTCAAACAACTGCTCTGATCCGCGCACATTCAGGTAAGTATCCTGCTGACCTGCGAAAGACAGGTCCGGCAAATCCTCCACCGTTGCCGATGAGCGTACTGCCACGGCCCGGCCCCCACTGCGCCGGTCCAGTTCCGCCTGAGCCGCCCGCAGTTCTTCGGCCAGCGCCGCCAACGGTTCGCCCGGCCCCAACATTCCCTCTACCGTAAACAAAGCCCGGATGCGCGCCGCCGCCTGCTCCAGTGCCTCCACATCCTCCACCTTCACCGAGGCTTCCAGCCGGGCAAGGGTCTCACCCAGGGCACGCGCCTCCACAAAATCGCGGTACGCCTGCGTCGTCACGCAAAAACCATCCGGCACAGGCAGGCCAGCCCGGTATAAAATACCCAGGTTGGCCCCCTTGCCGCCGACCGCCTGGAAGTCATGCTCCCCAATTTCTGCGAACCACCGGATATATTTCATCCGCTGCCCTTTCTTAAGAAGCCTGAGCTAAACCTGAGCCGGCTGTACCCATAACGTCTTGATCTCAAAGGGACGGAAATCCAGTTCAACCCGGTTCCCTACGACTTCTAACGCCGTCCCAGGCCGCTCCAGCAAATCGGCCTCGCGCACTGCGCTGACGGCCAAGCCAAACTGCACCCCCGTGCGCACCTGTGAGCGCGTCGCCTCGTACAGCCGCACGATCAGGCCGCTGCCGTCTTCTGCCCGTTTGACGCTCTCCACGATTACAGCACCGTTTTCAACCGCCAGCCAGCTATGCCGCGCCAGCTTCATTGCCGCATTGCGCCCCAAGGCCGCTACTTCTGGCGCGCTGATGCGCACCGGAATGTTAAAGTTGTACGCTTCACGGATCACCCCACCCGTCACGGCGTCGCCGCTGTGCGGCAGCAGCCCATAGCGGAAGAAATGCTCCACCTGGTCGGTATACCCATCGTGCGGCGCGCCAGGCGGCACATCGGCATCCTCCACTACCCGCGCACCTGGGTACGGCACACTGCGCAACAGGTTCAATTCGATCGTGTGGCCCTTCACCCGATGCCCATACTTGCAGTCATTGAGCAGTGCTACCCCAAAATCTCGCTGCGACAGGTCCGCCCACTTCTGCGCCGCCACTTCATCTTTCGCCAGATCCCAGGTGGTATTGGTATGGGTTGGGCGCAGCACGTGACCGAATTGGATCTCAAACGCGGCCTGTTCGGCAAATACGTTCACCGGGAAGAACGCCCGCAGCATCGTGCGCGGTTCGCGCCAGTCCAGCCAGCCCGAAAACGCGAGTACGTTACTGCCCGCCTCCAGGCTGATTTCCAACACCAGCCGCGAATTGCCCAGACAGTAGGTCTGCTCCAGCACGGCGCGCGGGCCTTCCAGCCGGGCACTGCTTGTCTCCAACGCCATCTCCAGGGGGGTGCTGGCCGCGTAATCCATCGGAAAATCCCACGCATCGCCGTAATCTGTAAAAACCGCCAAACGGTTGGCCCGCTCGCCGGGAGCAATCGCCTCGCGCCCGCTGTGACGCTCTACCAGCGAAACCAGCGCCCCGCGCTCGTCAAACCGCGCAATCAGGCGGTCATTTTCCAGCCGGTCGGGCTCTGCCACCAGCTCCGGCAGTTCTTCCGGCGCGGCATCTGCATCAACTACCGTCCAACCCATCGCCGGAACGCTGGCCCGCCGCCAGCCCTCTCCAGCCTCAACCCAGGTTTCTCGCTCCCACGAGAGCGAATTCCACAGCGCCAGCGGGCGGCTCATCCCTTCCACGTTCATATCCATCGCCAGCGCCGCCTGACAGCCGGCAATGCCCATTTCCACTTCGTCTAACATCACGCGGTAGCGAGCCACGCTTTCGTCGTATACGCGTTTAATCGAGCTGCCCGGCAAAATATCGTGGAATTGATACAACAGCACTTCCTTCCAGATCTCTTCCAGCCGCTGTGCCGGGTAAGCGCCGCGCCCTGCCACCGCAACGGCCGCTGCCAGCCACTCCCATTCACGCAGAGCCTGTTCCATCAGGCGGTTGTAGCGTTTGTTGCGCGCGTTGCTGGTCAGCGTCCCCTGGTGGCGCTCCAGGTACAATTCACCCACCCATACCGGAAAACGCTCTGCCTCCTCCGCCCACCGGGGAAAGAAAGCGGCCCCCCATTCCTGGCGCACCGGACTCAACCCGGCGAAGTTCTTCAACCGCGCCAGCCGTTCCAGGTGTTCCTCGCCAGGGCCGCCCCCGCCATCGCCGATTCCATAGACCATCAGGCTGGCACTCGAAACGCCCTTTTCAGCATAATTCGCTTCAATTTTCGCAATTGAGCGCGGCAAAGCCGGCCCGTTATAAGTCTCTTCCGGCAGCATATGTACCAGCGTCCGCGAGCCGTCTATGCCCTGCCAGTGGAACGAATGGTGCGGGAAGCGGTTAATCAGGCTCCAGCTTAGCTTTTGGGTAGAAAAATAACGCAGTCCAGCTTTACACAAAATCTGCGGCAGCGCCGCCGAATAACCAAAGGTGTCGGGCAGCCACACGTAGCTCGGTTCCACCCCAAACTCTTCTACAAAGAACTTGCGCCCATATAAAATCTGGCGCACCAGCGACTCGCCGCCCGTCAGGTTGGTGTCGCACTCCACCCACAGCGCCCCCTGCGGTTCTAAGCGCCCCGCCTTCACCATCTGGCGGATGCGCTCGTACAGCGCCGGGTAATCTTCTTTCATCCACTGGAATAACTGCGCCTGACTGGCCGCGAAGATATAGTCGGGATAGCATTCCATATTGGCAAGGGCGGTGGCAAAAGTGCGCGCCCCCTTACGGCGCGTCTCGCGCACCGGCCACAGCCAGCCCAGGTCCATGTGGGCGTGTCCAAACGCGCTGATCGTCAGTCCACTGCCGCCGCCCGATTGCGACAGCACCTTCTCCAACGCCGCGCGCGCCCGTTTGGCCGCCTCATCGCTGATTCCATTCCACAGCAGGTGAGTGGCATCATGGAGGGCTGTTAAAATCTGCTGCCAGCGCGGCGAGGCTTCGGGCAGTGCATCCAGGCTGTCGAGCAGTACTTCAAAGTCATAATACAGCGCGCGCACCTCTTCACGGCACACGGCAATCCAGGCGTCCTTAATCTGCCCGTTTTCCTGCAAAAACCCAAACAGGTCATTGGCGCCCGCATCGGCCCAAACTTCCACCGCTTCGCCGCCTTTGGCCTCTTGCAGCAGCGGCAGTACCCGCTTCCCCGGCATTCCCAAACGCTTGTCGAACTCCGAGGCCACATTCGTCAGCCCGCGCACCGGGTTGCCCTGCGCGTCAAAGACGCACATTTCCCCATTCACGTCCAGCAGCAGTACCACTGTTTGTCCAGCCGCTTCCATCGGGACCGTCCCCGTAAAACGGAACCAGGCGCAGTCAAACAGCGCGCCCCAACTGTCACCGATCTTCAGCTTTAGCTCTTGCCCGGCAGTGCGCTGCTCAAAGGGGAGCGGCTCGCGCGTGCGCCAGGCGGTGATCTCTAACGGAGCCAGAGGAATATAGACTGCTTTGCCAATCATCGCCAGCGCAATCTCTAGCTGGCGGCGCGTGTAGGGGAGAAAATCAGGCATGGGGGTTCCTTTTTGATGGTTTTACCTATTATATCCGCTTACACTGCCCACACCTTTATAATTACCGTAAGCAAAAAACTGCACAAGAGGCTTTTACGCATGATCCTGAACAATGACCTCTCCGAGACGATTTCGCTGGATGGCCTCTGGGATTTTATGCTGGGCCCAGCCGGTGAATGGAGCCATATTCAGGTTCCGGGCTGTTGGGAGGCCCAGAATCACGATATGTTCACTGACGGCCCCGCCCGCTACCGCCGTGAGATCACCCTTCCCGCTCACTGGGCTGGCTGCCGCGTGCTGTTAGAGTTTGAGGCCGTCAGCTATGCCTGCGAGGTATTCTGCAACGGCGCGCGCGTGGGCAGTCATATCGGGATGTGGACCCCTTTTGCCGTTGACCTCACCGCCGCGGCCCGCCCTGGACAGCCCGACCAGGTTGAACTGGTGATCTACAAGCCAGGCGGGCGCTACCCCACGCGCGCCTGCCTGGCCGGCTTCCTCCCCGATGTGGCGACGACCTTTGGCGGCCCCTGGCAGTCCATCCGCCTGCGCGCACTGCGCGCCGGATTGCGCGATGTGCGCATCTGGGCCGACTATGGAGCCCGATCCATCCACGCCGCCGCCACCCTGGAGCGGCACGATCCCGCTTTGCCGATCCCCACCTGGCGCGTGCAGGTAACGCACGGCGATGCGGTCGTCGCCTGCTGTGAAACTGCGCCGGGCGAAGCCGTGGACGTTACCCTCACCCCGGAAGAGGTTCACCTGTGGGAACCAGAACGCCCGGAACTGTATACCGTCACTGTGGACTGCCTGGTGGAAGGTCAACCCATTGCCCGCGCCCACCAAAGGGTCGGCTTTCGCCGCCTCAGCGCGCGCGGCGAACAACTTTTGCTCAACGACCGCCCGCTAATGGTGCGCGGCGTCCTCTCGTGGGGGTGGGATCCGACTGTCATCGCCCCCTGCTATACCCCAGAGACTGCCCGCGCCGAAATGCGCCGCGCCCGCGCGATGGGCTTTAACCTGATTAAGCTCTGCCTGTTTGTCCCCAACCAGGCGTATTTTGACGCTGCCGACGAAGAGGGGATGCTGTTGTGGCAGGAACTACCCATGTGGCTGCCCTCCGTCACCCCTGAACTGCGCGCCCGCGCGCCCCAGGAATATGACGAAATCACCGCCCAGGTTGCCCCACACCCTGCCGTTGTCCTCTACAGTCTGGGCTGTGAGTTGAACCAGTCGGTAGACGCCCAACTGCTCGACCAGTTGAACCGCGTGGTGCGCGCCCGCGCCCGCGACATCCTCTTGTGCGACAATTCCGGCTCCGGCGAGTCGTATGGTGGGCTGGATTTTGACTTCTCAGACTTCACCGATTACCATCCCTACTACGATCTGCACTATTTCATCCCCCTGTTGGATGCCTGGCGGCGCGACTGGCAGCCAGAACGTCCCTGGATCTTTGGCGAATTCTGCGATTCTGATACCTTCCGCGACCAGGATGAGCTTACCCTTGTCAACGGCGGCGAGCGCCCCTGGTGGCTGACTCCCCGCAACCCGGTAACGACCTGGCGTCCTGAAGCCCAGGCCGCGGTGGAATGGCACGAGCGCCTGCGCCAGGCCGACCCTGGCTTTACACCGGCAGAGATGGCGGCGGTTTCACATCGGCAGTCGTTTGTCATCCGCAAATACATCCTCGAAGCCCTGCGCCGCCGCCGGGGAATGGGCGGCTACATCATCACGGGCCTGCGCGATACACCCATCTCCACCTCGGGCGTGTGGGATGACCTGCTGCGCCCCAAGTGGCCGGAGCAGGATTTCCTTCAGATCAACGGTGAGGCGATTCTGTGCCTGGATGTCAGCCGCCGGCGGCGCTGGCAGCACGGCGGCGACCGGCCCGACCCGCTGGACCCTTACGCCTGGTGGGCAGGCGCGCCCCTGCGCTGGGATGTGATCTTACACAGCGCCCGGCAAGACGCTCCACCCGGCGGGCGGCTGGCATGGAGCATCACCACCTGGCAGGGCCAGCAGGTAGCCGGTGACAGTACGCGCGTCGCGGCCCCCGCACAAGCCGGGATACCCATCCATGTCGGCGTGATCCGCTGGCAGGCCCCCGAACGACCCAGCGCCCAGGGCTATACCCTAACAGTATCTTACCAGTCTGGCAGCGTCTCGGCAGAAAACCGCTGGACGGTTTGGGTTTACCCGCGCCCCGGCGCTCTGCCGCCCGATTTAACCGTTTACGACCCCTCCGGCCTGCTGGCCGACAGCGGCGACCGGCTGGCCGCCTGCCCGCGCCTGCTCCCCTGGGAACAGCCCGACCCGGCCCGCCCGCTTCTCGCCACAGCTCTACCGGCTACGCTCTCACTGCACGGCGGCCTGTGGGAATATCTCGCTCAGGGTGGGCGCGTACTGCTTCTCCAATGGGGCGATGCCCCCCTCCCCGCCCGGCGCTGTCCCTTCTGGCGCGAAGCCATCCGGCTGTTTGCCGCACATCCCCTGTGGGAGCGTTTCCCTCACCAGGGCTTTACCGATTTACAGTTCTTCGGCCTGGCAAGCGACCTGGCCTTCCACACCCCGCAACTGCTCGCCGCGCTGCCCCCCGGCGCGGCCTTCCGCCCCATCCTGCGCCGCCTCGACGCTCGCGAGTTCCACCTCTCCGATGATTTGTTTGAAATCACTCTGGGCGCGGGTCGGCTGTTTGGCTGTGCCCTGCGCCTGACGGGTGGGGCCGGGGCGCAAGCCGCCGGTTGGAACCGCAACGTGGCCGGGGCCGCCCTGTTCGACGCCTTACTGCAAACCTTAACAGGGGATGTACTATAATACGAATGTATGAACAATACCGGGCCATCCGCGCTTGAGATTGTCTTGTGGGTCCTGCTGGCGAATGTCGTTCTGATCGCCTCGGCTTACGGCGCGATTCAATGGCTGCGGCGCAAGGCCACCAGCGGCCTGCTGCAAGTCGAAGAACATCTCCAGCACTATGATGACCGGGTGCGCGGCATTTTACAGTTTCTTGATAAGTACCAGAACGTTCAGGCCGAGCCTTACCTGACCCCCCTGAACCAGCTTTCGGATGATATCCGCGACCTGGCAGTGCGCCTGCAAGCCCTCGACGAAACCGGCCAGGTCCTGCGTGCTGAAATCGAAGCACCTGCAGGCAACCAGCTTCAGAATATCATCAACGCGCCCTTCAACTGGCTAAGCCGCTGGCGGCGCTCGCGCGCCATGCTAAAAGAAAGCGCCGCGCTCGACGCCCGCCTGGCCGCCATCGAACAGTCAACGCACACCATTGACGCCCTGCCCTGGAAGACCGCCCTGGAAATCCGTCAGGCAACGGTGGAAGTCGCCGAGATGGCCCGCATGGCTCAGAGTCTGCAACAGAACGGCGCGCGCGGCAGTTCCTTGCAGTCGGCCACGGCCCGCATCCCCATCATGCAGCGGGCACTGGCGGGCGTGCCGCCCAAGTTCATCAACGCGGGGCAAAATGAACTGCTGGCCTCGGCCACCCCTACCGAAACCATAGCGGCCTACAGCGCTCTGACCTCTGCCCGCCCCATTATTGACCACTGGCTGCCCTACCTGAAAGAATGGGATCAGAGCCAGCACAAAGCCGCCGTGGAACTACAAGGCATCCGCCAGGCCATTGCCGCCCTGCAAAATGCGGTTGCTCACCCCCCCAGCGGGCTGAGAGCCGAACCCATGCAGGAACGCCTGCGCCTGGTGACGGGCATGGCCGCCGAGTTAGAAAAGCGCCTGGCCTACCCTGATGTTGACCAGCTCAAGAACCTGATGCGCGAGGCCACCCGCATCCGCCGGCTGGCCGAAGACGCCGGTCAGCAGATCAACAAGGCCGGCGAGCGCGCCGCCATCCTCCAAAACACTCTGGCAGAACTCACAACTGCCATCGAAGCCCTCTCCACTCGAATTAAGAGCCAGGAAGGGCAAGATCGTCACCCTTTGGTGCTGGACGAAAGCAGTGCCGAGGTCAACCGTCTGCGCCAGGCGCTTCAGGCGCTCGGCCCTGCCGGGCAAGAGCGCACGCCAGAACAGATCAGCGCCGGGCTCGAAAAAGCCGCCGTCATCCGCGCGCGCCATAAAGAGCTGCAAGAGAAAGTACAGCGCGCCATCGAACAGCACCAGGCCCTGGTGGACCTGCTGGAAAGCGCCGACCTGAAAGAAGGCGCGGCCTGGGTTTTAAGCGCCCGCGAACTGATCGCCCAGGCCGAAGCGTATGACCCGCGCCATTGGTCGAAACCAGAATCGATCGAAACGCTCAAAGCCGATCTGGCCGGGCTGGCGGCACTGCAAGAGCGCGTTGTGCCAGCGGGGCAGGCCGTGCCGATCAAAGAATCGCGCCTGAAGGAACGCCTGCAAGAGGCCCAACAACTGGCCGTCCTGCACAAAACGCTGCGCCCGCGCGCCGCCGCCGTCCGATCTCGCCTTGATAAAATCCTGGCCCTGGAAAAAGAAGGCAAAGAGAAACTGACCGCCGCCTGGAACGCCCTGGAACGCGCCTCGATCCTCACCAACGACAACGAACTGCTCCGTCAGGTGGCCGAAGCCGAGATTAAGCGCCAGAGCGACGAACTGAAGCGCCTGGGCGAAGAGCTAAACGCCCGCGGCCAGGGGTTGATTGAAAAGAAGGTTCAATCCATCCAGGCCCAGTACCATGCCGTTCTTCAGGCCATCCAATCGTGGATGGCCCGCCTGGACGCTGAAAACCAGGCCATTGCCCGCCAGATCGGCGACTGGCTGGCCGAACTGGATAACATCGCCGCGCTCGAAGACCCACCCTTCCAGGAAGCGCGTAAACTCATTGCCAGCCCAGACCTGCGCCCGCGCACGGGCGTCACCGGGCCGCTGCGTAATCCGCTCGCCGCCAAAACTCCGCCCTCTGAGCAAGAATTGAGCGCCGAGATCAAGCGTAAAAACGACTTGTGGCTGGATTTAAACGGAGCCGCCCAGGCTCTGGAAGAAAAAAGCGCCGCGATCCTCGAAGCCTACCGCGAAGCCCTCGAGGCGCGCGCTCAGGCCCAACGCGTCTTAGGCGATGTCGCCGCGCGCCTGGCCCAGCGCCGCGCCTGGCCCCCGGCCAACCAGCCTCCACTGCCCGAAAACCAGAGCCTGGCTCCCATTGATGCCAAGTGGGACGCGATGCGCAAGCAGCACGTCCGCTCTGATTGGGCCATCCTTGAACTGGGCCGGCTTGCCAACCTCTACCGCGCCCTGAGCGAGCGCGCTTCTGCCCTGCTGGAGCGCATCCTGCAAGACCAGGAGCGCATCCTGGAAATCGAGGAGCAGATCGAAGATCTTAAACAACGCTGGCTACAACAGGCCCAGGCCGCGCCCGACAATCTCATCCTATCCAACGGTGTGCAACAGTTGGTCAGCCGGGTTGATGCTCAACTGGCCTATATCCGCCAGCAGTACATGCGCGGCGCGCTCTCTTACGCGGAAGTTCAGCAAAGCCTGCACCTGCTTTCGGATGAGATTCTCACGGCGCGCGTCCCGGTTGATGAAAACCACGACATGGGCCTGCCCAACCAGCGTTCTCGTTCTCCCCAATCGCCGCGCTAAGGAAAAAGAGCGATTAAATCATCCCACGTTCTCACGCGGAGCGTAAGAACGTGGGATAGCATCTTGCGGTACTTGGCTAGCGGCCGATGACCGGCATATGGATGAAGGAACCCGGCCCCGCGTACACCAGATAACTGACGCCGGTTCCATACAGGGTGCTGACCAATGGCCTGATCTCCAGGTAGTACGTTCCGGGCCCAAGCCCGCTCAATGACCGGAAAATACTGGTTCCCAGGTCGCCAGAACTGTAGGTGGCGAGCGGAGCGCGGGCGCTGTTATACACGTTCACCGTAAAGGCCGCGCCGCCGCCCAGAGATTTCACCAACAGGATGCCCGGGCGCGCCGCCGGCAGGTCGAAAGCGAACCAATCCACATCGTTCTGGCAGAAGTTATGCTGTTGGCTCTGCCCAGATTGCAGCGCCGCCGCGCCCTCGCTGGCGTTATCCGCTGGTTCATAGCCATCAGCAGTACAACCGGGCAGCAGATAGGTTGTCGCCTCAGGAACATCCAGATAATCTTCGACATTCCCCGAAGCATCCACCGCGCGAATGCGGAAGCGATAACTGCTGCCTGGCTGTCCCATGAACCAGGCCGAGCGCGCGCCGGCAGGGGCCTGGTAGCCCCAGTTGGTCCAATCGCTCCAGGCGCCGCTCTCATTCACCTGATACTGAAACTCAAAGCGGACGATGTCATTCTGCGGGTCATCCGCCATCCAGCGCAGAGGAATGGCGGTACTGTTCAATTCTGAAGGCAGAGATTCCAGGCGGCTGGTAGGGCGGATGGCGTCTGGCTCCAGGTCCCACAGCACGGTGCCCAGGGCGGCCCCACCGGCGTTTTTCGCCTGAACATAGAGCGCAGAGCCACGTACGTCGCCGTACAGTGCGGGATGAACGATATAGTACCAGTTATTGCCATCCTTCACACCCACGCCCAGTTTAATCCAGTCGCCGTTCACCCAATCAGGCCCGTGCCAATAGAACTCCATTTGGGCAATCGGCCCGCCGTCATAATCCTCCGCCGTCGCCACGATGCTAAACGGCTTAATCGGGATGCTCTTGGGATTGGTCGGCTCAATCAGCCGAATACTGCGCGGCGTGCGGGCCGGGGCGTTCATCAGGCGCAGGTCATAAGTGTAATTGGTCCCCCCTACGCCCGGAGCATCCCAGGCTTTGACTTTCAGATAGTAGGTTCCACTGCGCTGCAAAGTGTAGGTCAGCAGCGGGTCGGTCTTATCGCCTAACACTTCGTCGTCGTTCTCCGCAATGACGCTCTGCCGGTCCCCAGCCAAGAGCGATATCTGCGCATCCAGCGGCGAACCTTTGATCTGGGCATCAATATCAACTGAAATCAACTGGCCGGCCACGCCTTCAAACCGATAGTAATCCACGTCTCCCTGTGGGCAGATGGTGGCATTGGTCACAGCCGAGTCGACGGCAATCGCTGTGGCAAAATCGGGGCTGTTACGGTCAGCATCTTCGCAGCCCGCCACGGGACCCTGCCCATCAACGGTAATATCATCCACCATCCATCCCGCTCCATCGTTATATTCAGCATCAATCGCATCAAAATGGAAGCGGATGCGGATGGTACGCCCGGCAAAAGCGGCCAGGCTGATGGGCGGGCTTTGCAGCCAGATTTGCCCCGTCTCCAGACGGTCATCGGTCAACTGATACAGGTCGGTTACTTTGCCCTGCTCATCCACCACCTGCACCCGGCGCTGGTCCCAATACGGTTTGCCATCTTCCACGACGGCATAATATTTGAAGCGCAGGAAAGAAGGCGCCCCAGACGGGATCACCAGTGGGGGCGAAGTGAGGTCACCGGCCTGCCAGGGCTGCCCAGGGGTGGCGGCCTGGTAATTCGACCCGTTATTGTAGATCCAGGCCTGGGTCGCCGGGCGGCCACCGGTTTCGACGGAAGCGCGCCGCCACAGGCCCGTAGCCGTCCACTCATTACTGCCGGCTTCCACATCATCGGCAAATGGCAGGGTACGGGCGGTTCCTCCCAATGGAGCCGCCGCCCCTACCGTAAAACTGCCAATATTGCTGGTATTCGAGCCAGCGCCATTGGTGGCCGTCACCACCCAGGTATAATCGCCGGGGGCCAGCGCGCCTACTGAAACACTGCTGGCGCGCGTCACCGTCCAGGTGTCGGTTTTGCCAGCCCCACTTAAGATTACGTCAAACGCCGTTCCTCCCGCGCCGCCGCTCCAGGCCAGCACAACCGAGTCCTGACTGGTAACCGCTGTCCCATCCAGGCGGGGGCTGCCCACCGGTAAAAACGGCTCATCCGGCGGCGTCGAGCGCGGCAGTACCAGCAGGCCAGACACGCGATCACTGCCGATGCGGTTATCCGCCAGGTTTACGTCGCTTACGTCCAGGGTTTCGATGCGTCCTTCCGGCACACTCACGCCCAGGTCGTCCCTCAAATCATATAGGATCGCCAATACATTCCGGCCCACCTGCACCGAAGAGGCGTTATTATCACCCAGCGCTCCAAAATCTTCCGTGCTGTAAGCATGGTCGCCCGCATCGAACTTTCGGCAGGTTCCCCGGAAATCCGGCTCGCTGTACAGGGCCACCTGGTTGTCGCCAGGGGCGCAAGCTGGGGCGGGAGGAACCTGCACGCCGCCGCAGGCAAAATTTTTGATGAGTTGGATGGTTCCCGGCGTGGCCTCTACCTGACTGCCCTCGCGGTCATACACTTTCACCTTCAAAGCGAAAGGCCCTTCCGGCACATTAGCCGCGCACAGGTCCACCGCTTTGGTGAAAATACCGCCGTCACCGGGCGTGATATTATCAATGGTCTTCCACTTCACTTTCTCTTTTTCTTCCAGGCCGCTCCAGGTCGCCAAAACTTGGATGCGCGTCACCTGAATATCATCGCTGGCCGTGCCGCCAACCGTGACAAACTGGCTGTTAATCACCTGGCGGTTGACCGGTGTAATCAGCGCGCCGCTGGGCGGGTGAGCCGGGGTATTGCCGGAGACAAAGCGGTCATCGTCGCTCCCGCCGCGCTTGCCATCTTTGCCTACCATGCACTCCGAGCCATACGAGGGATAATCTCTGGCCTCAGCACAGGTGCGCGGGTGACCCCCGTTGATCGGCACATCATCGTATGTGAAATCCACCGAATAGCCCCACTCCCAGTTAGAGCGCGTGGTGGCAACAAACACGTGAAAATGCAGGTGATGCCCGGTGCTGTAGCCGGTATTATCCACGTCGCCGATGTATTCCCCCTGCCGCACCGGCGTTCCAACCACCCGCAGGCGCTCCGGCAGGCTGTTAAAAGCCATGTGATAGTACACCTGGTAAGTGGTTGGGATCGTACTCTGATCTTCCAGCACCAAAAAGTTGGTACAGCTATGGTCGTTGTTGGCGCACCCGGTGCGGAAGGATTTTACCGTCCCACCCTTCGAGGCCAACAGCGGGAACATCGTGCCGTCGGCCCAGTCGTAAGCGTAGCGGCAGGTTTCGGGACAGGAACGATAGGTGAGAACGTGGCCGATACTGCCCGACAGGCGCTTTTCCACCCCGGCGGCCCAGGGGAGTTTGTAACCGGTGAACACTGGTAAGCTATTCTGCGGGTCTGGCTGCTGAGCGGGGGTTAAAAAGCGCATCTGCAAATCTTCGCTCAACAGCTCCGGCGGCAGCGCCTGGATTTGCGCGGTAAAATCGGCGGAATTTTGCAGTTTGATCTGCCAACTGCTGGCCTCGGTGGGGTTGGCGTTCTGGCTGTTCACCGCAATCGAGAGGCCAGGCTCCGCATCAATGGGGTTGCCGGTCAGCGGGTCTTTGAGCGCCAGGTACATTAAAGCAACCGTGCTATCCTGTGAATACTCAATGCGGTCCACCTCAACGGTGTAAATCAGGAACCCCAAAACCTGCGGCTGGCTGCCCTGCAGGGCATTTTGAAAGGCTGTCTTCACCGCTTCGTCAATCTCGGACTGCTGGAAATGCCCCACAGCGGGCGGCGGGGCGGCACGGCTTTCTGCCGGGGCAGACGCCGCGCCCAAACCAATGAGTACGATAACGCCGAATACGATCACCAGCAATCTCTTCATGCGCAGACTCCTTAAAATACAGGCTCATGCCAGTTCTATTATGCGCAGCGGTGCAAGCACTATGCCGGTTTGGTTTTATTTTTTGAGCAACCCGCAAAAATCTAGCCGCGGTTTTTCCAGTATAGTACGATTCGGCGGCAGATTCGCATGAATTCAGCCAAAAAGGAATGGATTGAAGCAAAGATTCACGATAATTTTACGAATTTTGGGAATGAATATAGATCAAAGCTACTATTTTTTGTGTCTGGCCGGTAGAGCTGCCAATGAAAATCCCCTAACCGCTGGCAAGCTCTGCGATGAAGGTATCCATCGCCAGGGGAGCGGGCATCTGACTGGTTTTCATGGCTTCGTCCATCTCTAACAAGCGGTGATAAGTAGCCTCAAGCTGGGCCATACTGAAGCGGCGGGCCTGCTGGGTTAATTTTTCGGCCACAAAGCTGTGCAGCCGCAGTTCCGACTGAATTTCATTGGCGCGGCGCTCGTCCATCAGTTCGCGGGCCTGGATGAGCAGACGGAACTGGCGGACAATCATGCCGAAAAGCTGGGGCGGCTCTTGCTCTTCGAGCAGGCGGTGCAGGTGCTTGAGAGCCGTGCGCGGATTGCCAGAGGCGATAGCATCCACCATCTCAAACACATCCGCCTGACCCTGTTGGGCAGTCAGCGCTTCCACATCTTCCGCTTCCACCGCGCGTTGATAATCTACATAGGTCAGCAGTTTCTCAATTTCGAGGGCCGCTATTTGGGTATTGTTATCCACGTGAGACGCCAGACTACGGGCGGCTTCTGGCGAGAACTTGCCCCCCTGCCGCGCGGCTTCTCGGCGAATCCAGTCTGGCATCTCGCGCGCAGAAGGCAGAGCGCATACCTCCAGGCGGCCCCGCGGCCCGGCCTTCGCCAGCCAGCGCCGCAGCCAGTGGTTTTCGTGCAGCGACTGCCACTTCCCACGCGCATACTCATCTTCGATCACCATCACCAGGGTGGTTGTTTCGGGAAGTTGATCGAGCAGGGCCTGAAAGCGTTTGCGTCCGGCGTCGGTATTGGCTTTGGCAAGCGGATTGGTGGCGATTACCAGGCGGCGGGCCGCCAGAAACGGCAGGGCAAACGCCGCCTGGCGCAAGTCGTCCTCAGAAACCTGACGGACATCCAGCCGGATGATATTCATATCCGCACAAGCGCCGCCCACCGGGTCTTGCTTTAATGCTTCGACTTCTCTGGCAACAGCGCGCTGAATGGCTAACGGGTCGTTCCCGTGCAGGACAAGAACGACCGGATAAGGTTCTGAGGGCAAGGATGGCGCATCCATCGGTGCTACAGGTAACGGGTCAGGATGCGGTGAACGGGCATCTCACCGCGCCGGGTGCGCTGGATGCTGAGGATTTGCAATCCCTCGGTAGCGGCGTTGGTCGTCACCCGTTCTTGCAGGAAGGGCCCCAGCGGTTGGGCCAGGAGCATTGCCAGCGTGACGAGGGTAACGACGATGGGCCAGCGTTCAAAGCGGTCGCGCCACGAGCGCCCGGCCCCTAACATGCCCAGCCAGGCAAACGACCCCGCCAGGAAGCCGGTCGTCACCAGGTTCGTGCCGCAGTTTGGGTGAATTGCCAGCGAGCGCTCGCCGCCTTGCAGCCGGGCGGCCGCCTGAGCGATGGCCTCTTCGACCAGGCTGGTTTCGATGTCGCCAATCAACCAGAAGCCTTTGGGGTCAGAGTAACCCGCCGCGCGCAGGCGGGGGGACTTTTCGGCCAACACTTGTAGCGTGGCGTGTTCCAGCGCATGGTTGCGCCGGGTCTGCGCAAACGGCCCCCAGTTGATAACCTTCTCAAAAACAGACATGCCTGCTCCTTCGTGAAATAACGCTGGCAGCGCCAGTGCTGTCCAGGGTAAATTCGTCTCCAATACAGATGAAACAATCCTGTAATCTCGTCCAGCGAGGGGATTACACGATTCATCTCCGTGCATCCGAGATCATTTTAACCGATTAACACGGGTTTCGCCCTTGCCATTGTTGGCGGAGGCGATATTCGTCTACGATGCTTCTTGCAAAAGGGCGGCGCGTTCTGCGGTGCTGAGCGACTGACTGCGGAAACGGTCTACATTGACGCGCGAGAGCATGATGATCGAAACAACCAACAGGCCAGCCTGGATGATGAAAACAATGCCGTAACCCCACAAGTCACTGCCGCTCAGGAAAGCGACCACGTCGCGTACCGCCCCACTCAAGACGGTTCCGAGCAGGCGTGCCAGGGCATCAGCCATGCCCCAGGCCCCGATATACAGCCCAACCTGGGCCGTGGTCATATCCAACATCAGTGAAAGGTTCGAGACGGTTGCCAGGCCCGTCCCCAGCCCCAGAAGGATCACCCCGGCGTAAAACAGATTGACCCAACCCAGCCACCCGCTGACGGCGATCAGAAGGAACCCAGTGATGCCCCCAACTGCGCCCACCCGCGCCACTGCACGCTTGCCCACGCGCAGTTCCAGCCAGCCAGCGGCCAGCAGCGCCAGCAAAACGCACCCACCCCAAAAAGAGGTGATGCGCGTGGTTGCCTCAACCGGCAAATGGAAGGCATGACCGGCGTAAGGCTCTAACAACACATCCTGGCCGAGAATGGCGGCCAGCAGGATAATCAGGTAGAAGAAGAAATGGCGGGCCGCCGGAACGCTGAGGACGTTCGCCACCAATACCTGCCAGCCAACCCGCTGGCGCAGCGGCGGCGGGGGGACATCTTGCCGGACGCGATCTTCCAGGCCAATTAACCCGAGGCCGCCCACAGCCAGTGCCGCGAAGCCGATGATTTCAAACGCCTGTTGGATGCGCTGCGGTGAATAGCCCGTCACCAGCCGGCTGAGGACGGCGGCAGTGACGATGATGCCGATGATCATCACAAACCACATGATCGAAACGGTGCGCGAGCGCCCCTTCTCGCCGGAAATCTCGGATGCCAGTGACAGGTAAGCAACGCTGGCGAGGTTAAAGCCCATGCCCCAGGCCCCAAACGCCAGCACGCTGAGCAGCAGACCCAACAACCCGTTGGTGGGCATCAGATAAACCACGTGCGGGGCCACCATCACGCCTGCCACGCACAGCAGCAATCCCGCGGCAATGTAGGGGGTGCGCCGGTAGCCAAAAAACGGGTGAAGGTCAGAGTACGAGCCAATCACCACCTGAAGCGGCGAGAACAGGTACGGCAGGGCCGCCAGGATGGCAACCAGCGTGGCCGATATTGCTAACTCTTTAATCATCACCCGGTTGAGGGTGCTGTTAATCGGCACGAGGGCCATAGCGACAGCCATGTGGATCAATGCCAGTTGAATGCGCTTGCGGATCATCCTTGCTCCCCTTCATTATGAACTGCCGGGCGCTGAGCACGAGCGCGGGGGCGCTCAGAACGATCACGCTCAGCCGTTTCAGCGAGCAGAGCGTGGCTGAGAGCTTCGCGCAAACTGCGCGCCTCGATCACCTGAATGCCGGGTGGGTACGGCTCGCCAATGCGCCGGATGCGCCGGGGGACCACCGCCGCGCGGAAGCCCAGCTTGGCCGCTTCGCGCAGGCGGGTGCTCATCTGACCTACCATGCGCAACTCGCCCGACAGGCCCACTTCGCCGATGAGAACGGTATCGGCGCGCACCGGCACGTCGCGCAGTGAGGAAACCAGCGCCGCCGCCACGGCCAGGTCTGCCGCCGGTTCGCTGACCCGCAGCCCGCCGATGACGTTGACGAACACGTCCTGCTCGCCCAGGTGCATCCCCATGCGGCGGGTCAACACGGCCACCGTCAACAGCAAACGGTTGATATCCACCCCATTGGGAGTGCGGCGGGGGTTGCCCAGGGTGGTTGGACTGGTCAGGCCCTGCACTTCCACCAGGATGGGGCGCGTCCCTTCCATCGTCACCGCAATGGCCGACCCCGGCACGTTAACCATGCGCTCGGCCAGGAACATCTCCGAGGGGTTCGAGACCTCGGCCATGCCATGCTCGCGCATCTCAAAGACGCCCACCTCTGAGGTAGCCCCAAAGCGATTTTTGACCGAGCGCAGCAGCCGGTACGACTGGTAGCGGTCGCCTTCGAGGTAAACCACCGTATCTACAATATGCTCTAAAACGCGCGGGCCGGCGATGATCCCCTCTTTGGTCACATGGCCGATAACAAACACGGCAATGCCCGTAGATTTTGCCAGATCACGCAGCCGCCCGGCGCTCTCGCGCACCTGTGATACCGACCCTGCGCTGGAACTGATCTCAGGCAGATAAACCGTCTGAATCGAGTCAATCACCAGCAGAGACGGTTTGACGGCAGAGACGTGTTCCAGAATGGCGTTCATATTGGTTTCCGTCACCAGGTACAGTTCTTCAGGGACGGGCTTTTGGGCTTCGTCATCGCCGGTCAGCAGACGCACGGCGCGCATTTTTACCTGGCGCTCGGACTCTTCGCCTGAGACGTATAACACCCGACCCTGCGCGGCCATTTCCAGGGTGACTTGCAGCATGAGGGTGGATTTGCCAATACCGGGGTCGCCGCCGACCAGAACAATCGAACCGGGGACAATGCCGCCCCCCAGAACGCGGGCGAACTCACCAATGGGCAGGTGCAGGCGTTCTTCCTGCTCGCCTTCGATCTCGCGCAGGCGGCGCGGCGTGGAGCGGCCCATGCCCAACCCGGCCTGCGCCCCGCTTTTAACCGGCGCTTCCACCGGGCTGATGATCTCTTCAACCATCGAGCCCCAACTGCCGCAGCCCGGGCAGCGCCCCAAGGCGCGCGGAGCCGTGCGCCCACATTTTTGACAGATATATTGAGTCTGAACTTTGCTCATTGCAATTCCCGGCTTCCTATAACGAGCCACCTGCATTTGCCTCTGGCATTTCCCAACCAAGCAAAACGCCAGAAGGCTTTTAAACACCATCGCCCACACGATTTGACGCTTTATCCCGGTCATTCGCCTGGACGATTAGCGCCTTTGGTTAAGGTCCTTACGGCGAGTGACCTAAATCTATCCCATTTTATCGTAAAAGAACTTTTGGTAGTTTCCCGTTCAAGTGTGTTTTTAGTACGCTAAATATATCAAAGTCAACCTCAAGAGGGAGACTGTCGCCGTCTTGTAATCAGGAAGAAGAGGACAGGCAATGCAGGCAACCCCGTAATATACGGCAGGTAAGGGATCAGCCAATTGACCACCACTCTGAGGTTTTCAACGCCTTTCGAAAGTATTCTCTTACCATTAATGGTAAGAGCGTACCGAGCGGCAGAAAATAATGCTGGTGATAAATACCGGTATAAACATCCGCAACAGCAGACTATTTGCTCTAATCACTCCTATACCCTGGCGGATATCCTCGGTAATTTTTGGCGCGTGTGTCCGGGTGGTGGTATATTTCGGAATGCGAACAAAAGAAAGCGTGAATACCGCCAGCGTAGCGCCAACAACAACGATAAGCATGACATACTGTAGGGTGGTTATGCTCATCAAAAACGCGCCGAGAATTGGGCCGGTCATCGTCATGATCGAAGAGACCGCCTGCCCTGGTCAATTCGCTTTTTGGGACGAGCTGCGGTATCGCAGCCTGCAAAGCCGGCTTATGAAAGGTCTCACCGACCGCCCTGACAAACAAAATCCCGTAAACAAACCAGAGCGATGGTGTGCCAAAGAAAAAAGACAGGCCAAGGATCAGGCTGGATGCTGCCACGGCAATATCGGCAGTTACTAAAATGAATTTCGGTGTAGCCGGTCGATCCAAACGCCCGCGAATGGGCGGATCAAAACCTGGGGCAGCAGGCCAATAATGCTGGCAAAGGCCAGTGCAATGGCCGAACCAGTTTCTACAGTGATCCACCAGATGATGGCAAACTGCACGGCATTCGAGCTGAGCAGCGAAAATGCCTGGCCGATGTAAAGCGTGAAGAAAGGCCCGTTCCAGGTTTTAGTCTTTTCCATTATTTACCCTTTCCAGGCAGGCGGCGATAACACTGGCGCTCTTGGCTGCACCGTTTTCAGCAGCGATATTTTTAGCTAGAGCTTTTGCATTAGCCACAATTCTGTCCTGGAGCGCGTACTGAATGGCATCGGCAAATTTTTCAGGGCTGATCTGGCGTATCGGGACCGGTTTTGCCCCAACGCCTAATTCATATGTTCTTTGCGCCCAGGCATATTGATCTAAAGCAAATGGCATAATTGCACATGGCACCCCCGCTCTCAATCCTGCCGCTGTTGTTCCCGCGCCGCCGTGATGGCATACCGCAGCAACACGGGGAAAAAGCCACGAATGCGGGATGTTATCGATTGTGTAAATAGTATCGGGGGCATTTGAAATCTTCCCCATGCCGCTGATTATGGCGCGCTTCCCGATACGGCTCAGACCAGCTATGATGGCCTCTGGGATTTTCTTGGCTTCAACCTGGTCAAACATGCTACCAAAACCAACATAAACCGGCTTCTCGCCGCAATTTAAGAAAGCCGTCAGTTCTGGTGATGGCTCGAAGTTGTCTGGCTCATCTACATACCAGTAGCCGTGTTGATGAATATGTTCGTTCCAATCTCCTGGTCGTGGAAAGACAAAGTTGCTGCAAGAAACAACCGCAGGATGTCGCTCATCTGTGTGACGTTCGAAAGGAGCACCAAAACGGTCGGGAAGTTTTCCGAAATGCGCTTTCCAGAAAGGTTTAAGAGAGGCTTCAGAGGCCGTCCAGAGCATCAATTGCAGCATCGAATAACTAAGGAGATTAATGGGTGGAGTTGGTTTGACTTTACCATACAGAATGACGGATAACCGCTCTCTGGTTTTATGGAGTGGGAACGGTGAAGCAAGAACAGAAGGGATGCCCATTTTTTCTGCCGCAAAGAATCCAACGGCAACCCCCGGGTGGTAGACAATCATTTCGCTGCCCTCACATGCGGAATAATAGTAGTTCACCATATGGATGCCATACTTTTTCATTTTCTGAAAGCTGAAAAACATCTTGATGGGGTTATCCGCTCGTTGGGCTTCTCTAATCATGTTCTTGTCCACATTTAGGGATTCAAAATCCACATCGACGGAGTAGAAATCAATCCCATAACTGCGGACAAGACTTTCATGATTCCTGGTAACGGCAATGCGCACTTCCTTACCCAGTTTCTTTAACGCAACAGCAAGCGCCAGGTAGGGCTGCACATCTCCACGCGAACCGGCGCATAAAATTGTTATCATGGTACTCCCTCCAAAAGAAATAAAAAAATCCGACAATATGTTGTACAATCATAACAAAAGGGTGGGGAAGCATCAACCAACAATTATTCCGTTTGTGTTGGAAAATAAAGGGAAATTCGATGCACAAGCAGTCAGAGACAAGCCAGCGAACCAGACAAAATCTTATTGATGCGTTTTGGTCCTTATATACGACCAGGCGCATTGACAAGATCACCGTCAGAGAGATAACCACCAAGGCGGGGTACAACCGCGGGACATTTTATGAATATTTTCGCGATGTGTACGATGTGCTGGAGCAACTTGAAGCCCAAGCACTGCCTTCGTTTGAAGAGCTTCCCCCAATGATGGACGAGGGTGAAGTCACACCGGTGTTTGCAGCATATTTTTTATCGTTGTACCGAGAAAAGTTTAAGGTATATGATGTACTGCTAGGAGATAACGGAGACCCTGCCTTCCAGAGGAAGTTGAAAAACAGCATTAAATCTACGCTTTTCGAAATGCTTTCAAAACAGGGGAAGGTCAATGTTATTGAAGTTGACCTGATGCTCGAATATATTCTTTCTGGGTTAATTGGAATCCTGATCTATGCGTTTCAGAACAGGCAAAACATCCCTGAAGAACAGCTCGTCTCTGCGATTTACACCCTTCTGCAAGGCGATATGTCCCATAAGTTACAAGTGTCTGCGGGCAAAAGCACCTTAAGGGAGAGTGATGGAAGGATTTACCCATAGTAACGAATTTTGTCCAAATGAAGCCTGCCCGGATTACGGGAAACTTCAAAACGATCCTTCGGAACTGAACCTTAAAAAGATTGGCTTTACACGAGGCGGAGTGCAACGATACCAATGCAAAACTTGTAACGGCACCTGCACCGAGACACATGGCACGGTCTTCTACCGCAAACGTACGCCCGAACACCAAATCCTGGAAACACTGGCGTTGTTAGCGGAAGGAAATCGGATCAGCAGTTTGACGCGTGCCAAAGGGTATAAAGAAGATACGATTCTGGAATGGCTGCGAGAAGCAGCAGCCCATGCCGAGTAGGTGGAAGCGGTGTTGATGCGCGATTTCAAAGTCAAGCGCGGGCAACTAGATTGACTTATCGTATTTGGACTATTAAAGAACTGTTGACGTTGATCCCTTTACCGTGCCAAAAACACATTCGATAGGGAGACCACCGAACTTTTGTTTCTGGCAAAAAACGCAAAGAAACAGCAAGCCATAGATAGAAAGAAGAGCTTTTACGGCCGCAATGGCCGCAAAAGCTCTTCTCGGGGGCAAAGGCGGCGGATGGTTACGCGCCAATGCCCATCGGTTGTTCGTTCTCGGCGGGCGTTTCTTCGCTCTTGCGCAGGATGATCTCATCCGTTTCGGGGTCTACGTCCACGATCACTTCGTCGCCGGTAGTAAACTGCTTGCTGAGAACGGCGTCAGACAGGCGGTCTTCGACCTTCAACTGGATGACGCGGCGCAGCGGGCGGGCGCCCATTTCGGGGTCATAGCCCTCTTCGGCCAGGCGGTCGAGCGCGATGGGCGTAGCCGTCAGGCGGATTTCGCTCTCCATCAGACGCTCGCTGACCTTGTCGAGTTCCAGCTTGACGATCCGGTGAATGTCTTCGCGGCTGAGAGCGCGGAAGACGATGACCGAATCGAGGCGGTTGATAAACTCTGGCCGGAAGACGCGCTTGAGCGAATCGAGCAGTTTTTTGCGCATCTCGGCATAGGCGGCTTTCTCTTCGATTTCTTCATCGCGTCCCAACTGGAAGCCAAAGGTGCTCTGGCGCTTAATCAGGTCGGCCCCGATGTTGGAGGTCATAATGATGATGGCGTTGCGGAAATCCACCTTATGACCCTTCGCGTCTGATAAATGGCCCTCTTCCATGATCTGAAGCAGCATGTTGTGCGCTTCGGGGTGGGCCTTCTCGATTTCATCGAACACCACAATCGAGTACGGGCGGCGGCGGATGGCTTCGGTAAGCTGGCCGGCCTCTTCATAGCCGATGTAGCCGGGCGGTGCGCCAACCAGGCGGCTGACGGTATGCCGCTCCATGAACTCCGACATATCCAATTGGATGAGGGCATCTTCACTGCCGAACATAAAGCGCGCCAGGGCTTTGGTCAGCTCGGTCTTGCCGACGCCAGTAGGGCCGAGGAAGATAAAAGAACCAATCGGGCGGCGCGGGTCTTTCAGGCCGGCACGCGCGCGGCGGACGGCCTTCGAGATGGCCTCGATGGCCTCTTCCTGCCCAATGATGTGCTTCTTCAGCTCGCCTTCCATCTCCAGCAGGCGCTTTGATTCTTCCTGCGCCATCTGCATCACAGGCACGCCCGTCCACATGGAGACCACTTCGGCGATATCGTCTGGAGTGACGACCGGGCTGTCGGCGCGGTCCCAGGTGTTGCGGATGCGTTCGAGCTGGCGTTCAATTTCTGCCTCGCGCTCCTGAAGTTCCAGAGCATCTTCATGGCGGCCATCCTCGACGGCCACATTGTAGTTTTGACGGACCTTGCGCAGTTCGGCCATCATTTCTTTAGAACTGTTGGCCGCCGCGCTCTTATACATGCGCACCCGCGAGGAAGCTTCATCAATCAGGTCAATGGCCTTGTCTGGCAGGAAACGGTCAGACACATAACGGGCCGAAAGGCGGGCCGCGGCTTCGAGGGCCTCGTCTGAGATCATCAGGCGGTGGTGTTCCTCATAGGCCGATTTGATGCCCCGCAGGATGGCAATGGTCTCCTCGATGGTCGGCTCGTTGACCACGATGGGCTGGAAACGCCGCTCGAGGGCCGCGTCGCTCTCAATATGCTTGCGGTATTCTTCGAGGGTGGTCGCGCCGATAACCTGCAGCTCGCCGCGCGACAGGGCCGGTTTGAGGATGTTGGCGGCGTCCACCGATGAACCGGCGGCGCCAGCGCCTACCAGCATGTGAACTTCGTCAATGAACAGAATGGCCCCAGAAGACTTTAATTCGTCAATCACGCGCTTGAGGCGCTCTTCAAACTGGCCGCGGTACATCGTCCCGGCCACCAGTGAGCCAACGTCTAACTGCAAAACGCGCTTACCCAACAGCAGGGCCGGCACGTCGCCCTCTACGATGCGCTGGGCCAGCCCTTCAACAATGGCTGTTTTGCCCACGCCCGGTTCGCCGATGAGGGCCGGGTTGTTTTTGGTGCGGCGGGCCAGAATCTGGATCAGCCGCTCAATTTCCATCTGGCGCCCAATGACCGGGTCCAGCTTGTTTTCTTCTGCTTTTGAAGTTAAGTCAACCGCCAACTGATCTACCAGTGGGGTCTTGGGTTTATTTTGTTCCTGCCGCTGCGCCGGGCGGTTGGGGGCGGTAGGGGTGGTCGCGGTAGGAGAAGAGGTAGAAGGGGTGGTGCTGCTTTCCTGCAAGATACGGCGCGTCTGGCGGCGAATCTGCTCGGAAGTGACGCCCAATTTGCGCAAAACTTCCATCGCCAGGCCATCCTGAGAGCGAACCAGGCCCAAGAGCAAGTGTTCCGTGCCGATATAATGATGCCCCATGCGGCGCGCTTCTTCGATCGCAAACTCTAAAACCTGTTGGGTTCCCGGAGCCAGGTCGATCTTGCCGCCCCGGTATTGACCAAACCCACTCATTCGCTCAACCATTTCGCGCACGCGTTCCGGTTCTAACCCCAACTCGCGCAATACCCGACCGGCCACACCACCTTCCTCCTCGATGAGGCCAAGGAGCAGATGCTCGGTGCCGATGACATTCTGGCGCATGCGTTCCGCTTCCTGATGAGCCAGGCTCAAAACGCGGCGCGCCCGTTGGGTAAAACGTTCCATTCCAGACAAGGTATAAACCTCCTCGGTTCTAAAAACTCTGGTCCCGGGAAGAGTACCGGCCTTCGACCAGAGCCAGGACGTACAAACAAACAAGGGAAGATCGTTCAGTGAAAGGCTGTGATGGGTTCCCCTAGATCACAATATCAAAATCCAATTCGATTCTACCAGAGTTTCAAAAAAAGTCGAGTCGCCCATTCGAAGGATGTATACATCCTTGACCTCCCCCGAACGGGGGATCAAAGGTATAGGACGTTATTATAGTACATCTGTTTTGAAAAACAAGACTTATCTGGAAATTGGTGGATGAAAATTAGATTAGAAATGAAATGCGCTTACGCCTTAAAGAGAACCGGCGCAAGCGCATTTAACCATTTATCGTTACAGGTGCAGGCGTACCGTTTTGACCTCAAACGGGCGGAAGTCGAGGGTCACTTTGCCATCCTGCCATTCCAGGCTGGCAGAGAAGGGACCTTCGGCTTCTTCGGCCATATTGGTTTGAACTGCCGACTTAACCGGCAGAGACGATGCCAGGGTGCAGCGCGTGGCAGAGCGGGCCGCTTCGTACAGCCGCACGATCAGGTCCGGCGAGCCATCTTCCGCTGGCTTGACCGTTTCGATGACAATATTGTCAGCGTCTAGCTGGAAGAGCGAACCCTCGCCACCGGCCCCCGGCGCAACGACCACCGGAACGTTCAGGTCATAAGCTTCGCGCACGACCCCACTCTGCGCCAGGCAGCCGTTCCATGTATAGAGCGAATAGGTAAAGACCTGTTCGCCTTTGTCGGCGGTCATGTCGGGCGCAGTGGCCGACTTGAGCAGGGTGAGGTTGATGCTGTTGCCGCGGGCGCTCAGACCGTATTTGCAGTCATTCAGCACGGCAAAACCGCGGTTCTCTTCGGCCAGCGCGGACCACTTATGGTTGCAGATTTCAAAACGGTCAGCATCGAAGGGGCGCGAGCGGTGATTGGGGCGGCGGATGTGGCCGAACTGGATCTCATTAATGACTTCGGTGGTGTAGAGGTTGGCGGGGAAGGCCACTTTGAGCATCCGGTGACTCTCCTGCCAGTCTACGGTAGTAGCAAAATCAATGCGCCGGCTGCCGCGCCGCAGGCTGATCGTCTGCGTGAGGGTGGATTTGCTCAATTTGCGGGTCAGGCGCAGTTTTGCCACCACCGGCCCGCCCGAAAGGATCTCGATCGTCACCGGCTCGTCCGTCGGCACGGGCTGATCTTCGGCCATGCTGTCAATATCCCAGGCGTCCCAATTTTCGGGAACGTCTTTGTAAAGGCACAGGCGGTTGCCCGGCCCGCCCATAAACTCACGCCCGGCGGTCTTATCCCACAGGCTGACGACTTCGCCGCGCGCGTTGAAGTCCGCGCGGATGAGTTCGTTCTCCAGGCGGAAGCCCTGTTCAATCTGGACGGCAGAGACAGCTCCCGCGCCGTCTTCATGCTGACCAGGGCGCACGGTGGTCCAGCCGCAGGCTGGAACCGTCACCTCAACGGGGCCGGAGGGCAGTTCTACCAACGCCCGGCGCGGCCAAGAGAGCGAATTAAAGACCGTGCAGGCATCAGAGCCATCGGTAAAGCGGGCCACGGCCGCCTGGGTAAGCTGGTTGGCCTCTGATAGCACTTCGGCGTAGAGCGCCTCGGCCTCTTCGTAAACGCGGTGAATGGACGAACCGGGCAGGATGTCGTGGAACTGATTGAGCATGACCTTGCGCCAGGCATCTTGCAGGGTGCGGGGGGTAAAGTCAAAGCCCTTGAGGGCGCGGGCGGCGCTGGCCCACAGTTCAGCCTCGCGCAATGCGAACTCGCTCTTGCGGTTGCCGCGCTTGGTACGCGCCTGCGACGTATACGTACCACGGTGCGCCTGGAAGTACAGTTCGCCTACGTAGCGCTCTTTGGGCAGACCGTGCGCCTGGAGATCTTTGAAGAACTCTTCTGGCGAAGACATCTTGACGCGCGGCAGACCTTCGAGGTCTTGGGCGCGCTTGAGGAATTCCAAATGGTCGCGGGTGGGGCCGCCGCCGCCATCGCCCCAGCCAAACGCCATAATCATGGTGCGGATGCCGTTCTTCTGCAAGCGGGTGTTCCAGCGTTCCAGAATATGGCGCGGCTTGGTCTGACTGTTGTAATCGGTAAAGATATGGGCCGGAATCGCTGTGCCGTCAATGCCTTCCCACCAGAAGGTATTATAGGGGAACGGCTCGCCCCCGTTGTAAGCCCAGGTGATCTTTTGGGTAGAAAAGCCAATCATGCCACAGCCCGCCAGAATTTGGGGCACAGCCCCCGAATAGCCAAATACGTCTGGCAGCCACAGCACGCGGCTGTCTACGCCCAGTTCTTCCTTAAAGTATTGGCGGCCGTACACAACCTGGCGGATAAGAGCTTCGCCGCCGCTGATGTTCGTGTCGGCCTCGACCCACATGCCCCCATCGGCAATCAGGTTGCCGGTTTTAATGGCGGCCTTAAACCGCTCGTACAGTTCAGGGTAATCCCTCTTCAGCATCCAATAGAGGTGCGGCTGCGACTGCAAGAAGCGGAAGTGGGGATATTCCTCAAACAGAACAAGCTGATTAATGGCCGTGCGCGCGATCTTGCGCTCGGTCTCTTGCAGAGGCCACAGCCAGGCCACATCAATGTGCGCATGACCAAAAGCGTGCAGAGTGGGCATGGTGGGGCCGTTCTGGCAGGCCAGCACGGGCTTCAGGCGCTCGCGCCCCGCCCGGACGCTCGCCAACATCTCCGCTTCAGGCAGTTCGGGGTCAATGATTAACGTGGCATCCATCAGGGCCTCGTCAATCTCCGACACACGCAGGCTGAGCGGATCTAACAGGCCGCGCAGCATGAACAGGGTGGTAAAGTCCACCGCCGCCTGGTACACTTCCTCGCGCCAGACGCCGTAGGTGCTGACATCCACTTTGGTCTGTGCGGCAGGCGGTTCCGGCACGGTCTCTACGCCGTAAGGGATAGGCCCCTCGCCCACCGTGATGCGCCCGTGACCAGCGTAGGCTTCGATCAACAGGTCAAAGGTCTCGCCGCCCTGCGCGGGATTCGCCAGGGTAATCCCCTCGTGCGCCCAACCCAGCGAGCCGCCCACTTTGCCGTTGACCCACACCAGGCTCTCGCCGCCCGGTTTGAGCATGACCACAACACGGTGGCCAGCGGCTTCTTCTGGCAGCGTCAGGCGCGTTTTGAACCAACCGTATTCCCACTTCGCCCCCCAGGGGGTTCCCGCCGGCATGGGCTGGAACTGCCGCGCCAGGGCCTGCTCGGTGCTCAACTTCTCGCGGGTGGTGAAGCCGCTCAACTCTACCGTACCTAACGGGCGGTAGGTCATTTTCCACAACACTTTTTCCCATCGCTCAATGCGATGTTTCCACTCTTCAGTTAAAGCCATTGTTTACTCCTACTGCGCCAGGGTAAGGTTTAAGCGGCGCGCCAGAGATGTGATTTGATGATTTACCAACTCATCCAGGTCAGTAGAAGGGTTGCTCAGGTAATACAGCCCGGTTTGCAGCAGCGCCTTAATCAGACGCTCTTCGATCAGCCCCCACAGCGGGGCCGGTGGATAAGACCGCCCGCTCTGCACCGACTGGGCCGCCACCCGCAGGATGGGGTGCTGGGCGATTTCCGGCATCGCTAACGCTTCTACCCGTGAGGGCAGAGCGCGGAATGGGCGGATCAGCTTCAACAGGGTGCCAGTGGTGGTTAAAAAGCGCACCAGGGCGATAGCCTCCGCCTCGTGGCGGGTGTGCTTCCAAACCACCAGGTTCGACCCGCCCACGAAGCGGCTGCCGGGCATCACCGCCGCGCGGGTGTTCTCATAAACGCCAGGGGCCATTCCGCCAGAGTCCGTCATCCGCGACAGCGTTGAGAACATCACGGCAGATTTACCCTGGCAGTAGAGGTTATCTTTCACCTCCAGCACCGCGCGGATGCCCTCCGGCGTGTGGAAGCGCAACAGTCCCAGGTAAGCTCGGATGGCCGCGAGAGTGGCGGGCTGATCGAACAGAACTTTTTTTCCGTCGGGGCTGCAAAACTCTGCGCCAGCGGCCCACACCCACGAAGCCAGCGCGTGGAGAATGCCGAACTGATCCCACTCAAACGATAGCTCAACGGGTACATCCACGCCGTTTTGCTGTAAACTGCGCGCGGTAGCGGCCAGTTGTTCGTGCGACGCGAAGGCCGTTTCTTCGTTCACGCCAGCCTGCCGCAGCCAGTCTTGACGATAGTAAATCAGGTAGGTTTCGGACAACCAGGGGATGGCCCAGGCCAGGTTTCCACCCAACAGGTGACCAGTCTCCCACGAAGCGGGGACGAAATCGTCCGGCTGGCCGATCTTCGCCACCTCATGGGGCTGCAGGGGGCGCAGCGCGTTCATCGCTACCAGGTCCGTCACCCAGGTTGTGCCGACTTCCGACACATCCGGCCCCTGGTGATAGGTGGCAAAGCGGGTCAACTCGGCTTTGCCCACCTGCCAGTCAATCACCCTGAGCTGTACGCGGATGCCCGACTGCCGCTCGAACTCGTCGAGGAGAGCACGCAGAACGATGGGCGCGTCGGGGCTGTGATTCATTATCGAGAGCGTAATTTCGATCATCGCACTCCTAAACTGCCAGAATCAATCCTTCATAGGGGCGCAGGTCCAGGCGGGCCAGGTCTTCTTCGCCAGAGCGATCCATGTGCGTTGAGAGCAGCACGCGGCCCACCCCTTCCATCGGGAGGGTGACGCAGGTCGGCTCGCCGGCAAAGTTGAGGACAATCAGCCGGCGCTCGCCGCCAGCTTCACGCACGTAGACGTAGCAATCGCCAGGCACATCCACCGCCCGATAACTGCCGCCGTAGAGGGCCGGGGTGCTGCGCCGCAGCCAGAACAGCCGCCGGTAAAAGTTCAGCATTGAAGTGGGGTCTTGCGACTGCACCGCTACGTTGCGGGTCTGGTAATCTTCTGAGACCGGCAGCCAGGGTTCGACGGTGGAAAAACCGGCGTGCGGAGAAGCATCCCACTGCATGGGGGTGCGGGCTACGTCACGGGTGCGCTCGATGCCAAGATTCTTACCTTGGGGGTCTTGCACCTGGTGAGGCAAAATTTTGCCGTTTTCCAGGCCCAGTTCGTCGCCGTAGTAGACGGTAGGCGTGCCGCGCAGGGTTAACAGCATCATCCCTGCCAGACGGGCCTGGGCCTGTCCGCCGAAGCGGGTCGCCAGGCGCATCTGGTCGTGATTACCCAGCACGTAATTGGGCCAGGCCCAGGGGGGCAAAGCGGCTTCCATCTCATCCACGCTGGCACGCATGGCTTTGGCCGACCACGGCTGCCACATCAGGCGGAAGTTAAAGGGCATGTGCAGTTCATCGCCGTTCTCGCCGTAGTAGCGCACCCAACGATCCAGCGGTCCCCACAGCTCGCCGATACCGCAGCGGTCGTCATAGCGGTCGAGCATAGCGCGGATGGCCTTGATCAGCTCGTGAACGTCATCCTGATCCTCGTTATAAATGTGCAACTGCCGCCCAAAAATATCATTGGGGGGCAAATTGGGCGGGGCCGTAGGGTTGGGTGGATTGTCGCGCAGTTCTTTGTCTTTGAGAATCAGCCCGATGACATCCATGCGGAAGCCATCCACGCCGCGGTCCATCCAAAAACGCAGGACATCCAACATGGCGGCCTGCACTTCAGGGTTACGCCAGTTAAGTTCAGGCTGTTCTTTGACGAACTGGTGGAGATAATACTGCCCGGTAGTAGGGTCAAACGTCCAGGCGGGGCCGCCGAAGAAACTGCCCCAGTTATTGGGGGGCGAGCCATCGGGCTTGGGGTCGCGCCAGATATACCAGTCGCGCTTGGGATTATCGCGGCTGGAGCGCGATTCGAGGAACCAGGGGTGCTGGTCAGAGGTATGGTTGGGGACGTAATCAACGATGATCTTGATGCCGCGCCGGTGGGCTTCGCTCACCAGGCGGTCAAAATCTGCCAGGCTGCCGAACATGGGGTCTACGTTGCAGTAGTCGGCCACGTCGTAGCCAAAATCGGCCATGGGGGAAGGGTAAAATGGGCTGAGCCAAATGGCGTCAATTCCCAGCGAACCCCCGGCGGGGCTGCCGGAACCATCATTGAGATAATCCAGCTTCTGGATAATCCCTTCCAGGTCACCAATGCCATCGCCGTTTGAGTCTTTGAAACTGCGTGGGTAAATCTGATAGACAACGCCGCGCTGCCACCAGCGCAGAGCCTGGCTATCTGTATTCATACCTGCACCTCAATCCGTTGATTCATGTTTCACCATGCCAGCCTAAGCGCCGCCGGCGGTTGGGTCGGAAGATGCTCTTATTTTAACATGAAAATCGGGCGTGTTTTTAGCTCTTTAAACGATTGTGCTACAATGAAAATACAGGTACAGCCATGGCAGTCATTGAAATTCAGGCCAGAACGATTTTGTCGCACAACAAAGAAACCGAGCCGGTGTTTGGGATCAAGTACAACATGAATCTCTACCGCGGCTGTCAGCACCAGTGCATTTACTGCGACTCGCGCAGCCAGTGCTATGAGATCGAAAATTTCAACCACGACGTACTGGTAAAAGTGAATGCCATCGCCCTGCTGCGCAAAGAACTGTCGAAGAAGCGCGTAAAGGGGACGATTGGAACCGGCTCGATGAACGACCCTTACATGCCGCTGGAAAAGCAGTATCGGCTGACGGGCCGCGCCCTGGAAGTGATCGCCGAGATGGGCTTCGGCGTGCAGGTAATCACCAAAAGCGCGCTGGTACTGCGCGATATTCACCTGCTGGAAGCCATCCGGCGGGTGCAAACGTTGGTGACGTTTTCCATTGCCACCACCGACGATGAATTGGGTCGCAAGATCGAACCGGGCGCGTCGCTGCCCTCCGAGCGTTTTGCGGCCCTGCAAATGCTGGCGGCGCGCGGCATTTGTACGGGCATTGCGATGATGCCCGTTTTGCCCTTCCTGGAAGACAGCGAGGCGAATATTGCGGCGGTGCTGCGCCGCGCGGCGGATTGCGGCGCAAGTTATATTCTGCCGTGGTTTGGCATGTCACTGCGCGACCGCCAGCGCGATTACTTCTACCAACAGCTCGACCGTCTCTTTCCGGGCCTGCGCGCCCGATACGAACGCCGCTACGGGGGGCGCTATAGCTGTCCGGTTCCCAACGCCGGGCGTCTGGAAAAGTTCTTCCACGAGCTGCGCAGTCAATTGGGCATTGCCGACCGGGTTCCGCTGTACCAGCCGCCGGCGGCTCCTCAGCAGTTATCCCTATTTCCGTAATACAATCCATAAACTCCCCGCAGGTAGTACTGGGCCTGCGGGGAGTTTTTCATGGGTGGGTACTTCAATTGCCAAAACTTACTGGGACTTGGTCTTCTTCCATTCGTCGTACTGTTTCTGAAGCTCTGCCCTGACCGTCTCCAGGCCAGCGTCCTTCAAAGCCTGAATGTATTTCGGCAGTTCAACGTCGGGGTCCACCGTGCCGGTCATCAGCGCGGCGTTCATGCCGTCCACCACCGCCTGCAAAGCCGTCAGTTCAGCGGCCACCGGCTCGGTGCGGAAGCGGAAGCCCAGCGAAGGATGCGCGATTGCGTCATTAGAGTACTCAATCAGCATCTTGTTCTTCTTGGGATCTTCTTTGTTCGAGACCGCCTGAATCTGCGTGTCGCCCAGGGTCCAGGCGCCGCCGTGCGCGCCGTACCAGGCGCTGTTGAGGATATTGACGCGCCCATCAGCTTCGAACTCCCAATGCGTGCCTTCCACGCCGTAGAGCATCATATTGATCAGCTTGGAGTCGGTGTGCATGAGGTTAATGAACTGCATGGCCTGCACCGGGTACTCCGAGATAGCCGGGATCGCCAGCATGGAGCCGCCAGCGTGGGTGGTGACGTTCACTTTGGGCTGACCGTAGATTTCCTTCAACTGGAGTTCAGCGTTGCCAGAGGCGTTCACCAGTTCTTGCGCCTTGATGTTGCTGCCCTTCAGCGGCTGCGTGGTCACAAAGAAGCGGCCAGCGTTCATGTCGGGGGCCTCATCAAAGGTGGTCAGGGCGCTGTCGGGGTTGATATAACCCTTCTTGAACCACTCGTGCTGTAAGCGGGCGAAATCCTGGTTCTCTTTGGTTTCCCACACGAAGTAGATGGTCTCGTCAAAGGTGCCATCGGGGTTGGGGGCTAACTTTTGCGCCAGGATGTTGCCGGGGATGGAGCCGCCGAAGTTGGGAACCCAGGGTTCGAAGCCCCACCAATCATCCGCCACCAGATAGGGGTACTGATCGGGGTGCAGTTCCTTCCACTTCGCCAGCCAGGGTTCAAAATCTTCCATCTTCTTGATTTTGGCGGCTTCTTCGTCAGTAAAGCCAATTTCTTCCGCCGCCGCGACGTTGTACACGAAACCCATCGGCACAGTCAGCTCTTTGTTGGTTGGAACCGCGTAGTTGACGCCGTCCACCTGCGTGCCGGTGATGAACGCCGGGTTGAGGGTGGTCAGGATGCCCTGGCCGTACTTTTCCAGCAGGTTGCCGTTGGGGCCGTTGTCATCGTTGAGGGGGGTAAACAGGCCATCGCTCGCAAGCTGCATATAGCGCAGCCAGTCGGCGGTGAAGAAGATGTCAATTTTTTCTCCAGCCTGCAAAGCGGTGACGGCCTTCGAATCCCAGTCACCCCAGCCGATAATGTGGAATTTGACGTTCACGCCGATCAGCGGCTCTACATAGGCGTTGATCGCCTGTTCAACCGCTTCGCGCTGGTCGGTGTCGCCGTTGCCAATCCAGTAATAATCAAGTACCACCACTTCACCCTTGGGGCTTTCGCTTTGTGGGGCCGTAGTGGGCGGTTCAGTGGGCTGTTCAGCCGCCGAATTTCCAGATCCTGCGCCTTCAGCCGCTTGCGTGGCAGTTGGGGTGGCCGGAGCTGAGCAGCCGACCGCCGCCAAAAGCACAAACACGATCACGAGTAACGAAACCAGTTTCTTAACCATATCCTTTTCAATCTCTCCATATCTCTTCATACTAGCCCACCCATATCTGTCTGGCAAATTCCCTGCATCTACCAGAGAGGCTTTACCCTTTGACCGCGCCAATCGTCAACCCCCGGATAAAAAACCGTTGGAAGAACGGATAGGCAAAAACAATGGGGCCAATTGTCACCACTGCCATCGCCATGCGGAACGTTTGCGACGGCAGTTCCGACAGATTGACCATGCCGGGCATCTTTTCGGCATTCTCCAACAAGAAGCGAATGTTATTAAGGGTCGTGTAGATCGTAAACTGAAGGCTGTAGTAGCGGGCTTCATCTACCAACAGCAGACAGTTGAAGAAATTGTTCCAGATGCCAATGGCGGCAAACAGCGCAACCGTCGCCAGTCCGGGCAGTGCCAGCGGCATGACGATTTGCAGCAGCGTGCGCCATTCGCTGGCCCCGTCAATCCGCGCGGATTCGATCACCTCACCCGGCACATTGCTTCGGTAAAAGGTAGTCATAATAATTACCCAGAAGGCGCTGAAGGACGAGGGCAGGAACAGAGCCCACAGCGTATTCTGAATCTGCAACACCTGCCGCATGACCATGTAGTAAGACACCAACCCGCCGTTGAACAACAGGGTGAAGAAGGCGTAGAAGGTGAAGAAAGTTTTGAACTTGAAGTTGGGCCGCGAGAGCGGGTAAGCATACAATCCCACCGATAACACCGCCAGGATGGTTCCGGCCACTGTAGAAATGATGGTGTTGACGTAAGCGGTGACGACAATCGAACCCTGACCGAACAGGAATTTATACGCCTCCACCGAGAATTCTTCAGGCCAAAGCCGGTAGCCGTTGGCAACCAGCACCGACTCTTTGGTGACAGAGGAAATAAAGATAATGTAGAGTGGGAACAACACCAGAATGCTGGCGATGATAAACAACGCATTCAAGATGAGGTTGGTCACCGGCCCAATGGCGAGCATGTCGCGGTTTTTGCGCGCTTTCTGCGCGGCGACCCGGTGCGTTCCTTGATTCGGCGTAGATGAATAATCGGTTTCAATATCCATAACAACCCAGGTCTCCCATCAAAACACTTTAGAACAGCGCAAGGTCTGGCCTGGTCTTGCGGACGATATAGTTCGTTACCAGGATCAGGATAAAACCAACAATTGACTGCAAGAAGGCCGCGGCCGCCGGGTAGCCCAACGGCGTGGAACTGCGCAACATGTTATACACAAAGACATCCAGCGTATAGGTCACGTCTTTAACCATGGCCGCCCCATTCGGCAGGGTATAGAACATATCGAAGTCTGAACCAAAGATGCGCCCGACGGCCAAAATTTGCAGCAACACGATGACGGGGATGAGATGCGGCAGGGTGATCGAAGTGAACTGCTTCCATTTGCCAGCCCCGTCAATGGCGGCGGCCTCGTAAAGTTCGCGGTCAATGCCGGTAATGGTCGCCAGGTAAATGATGGAGCCGTTCCCGGTATAACGCCACAGGTTACTGATGAGGAAGATCACCGGCCAGACCGCCGAATTTCGGTAAACCTCAATGGGTTGGAAGCCCATTGGAACGATGATGCTGTTGATAATCCCATTGGAACTGCCCAGGGCGTAGACGACGTAGGCCACCACGATCCACGAGATAAAGAACGGCAGGAAGAAGATCGAGTGATAGAGTTTTGCCAGGAAGCGGTTGGTCAGCTCATAGATCAGCACCGCCAACGCCACCGCCAGCACCAGCCCCACCACCATAAAAAGTAGATTATAGAAAACCGTGTTGCGAATATAGGTGAGCGTGTTATCTAAATTGGTGGGGAGCGTCAGGTAGCGAAAGTTTGACAACCCTACCCAGGGGCTTTCGATGAGGCTGTAGAAGAACCGGTTCTGCAGCCAGTGATCGGCGGGCGGTCGTCGGAGTTGATAGGTTTTAAAAGCCATGATAATGCCGGGCATGGGCAGATAAGAAAACAGGAACAGGAAGATAGCGCCCGGCAGGACCATGGTGAGATAAGACAGGTTGGTGTAAACCTTATCGGCATTCCAGCGTCTCGTTTTCACCGGAACCGGTTTAGCGGTATCGTTTTGCGCGACAGACATCCAACAATCTCCAATTCTTTCTCTACAGCGGCACAGGCCAGTTAATGCAGTGATACACGGCTGTCAGGATTTACCCCGATCAGCCGGGCTTAAATTTCTAAGAATCCGGCCACTCACAGGCCGCCTTCTTCAACTGAACATGAGCAGTTGAATTTTGGGGAATGCAAGGGCTTCGTCACTTCCTTTATATCAAAATAAAAGATTATGAAAATGCACTTTTGTAACCGTCTCATGTACTTTTGTAGCTACATTAAAGAATTTAATGAAAATTTTAGTAAACGTTTTCATCATTGCTGACCTATATCAAGAGTTGTGATTTTTGTCACATATCATCTATTACTCAAGTGACATTTGTAAGTAATTGAGTGAACATCATCACTTGAAACGCTTCATCGTTCTGAGGATGATATTCTTAACATTTACTTAATCGTAGCTTAATATCGGTTCGTTTCCTCCAGACGCATCCCCCTTTCTTAGCCGCCTGTTTTATCCATACTTCTTTGCAAAGCTTTTTACAACCGAATAGGCCTTGGCCTTCCTTACCCCAGTTATTCATATGTCAGGAGGAGTCGTTTATGGATGAAGTCCAGATTCAAGTACCGGCGATGTACGCTGACCATCATGTGCTGGAAGTCCGCCGCATTCTTCTGGAATTGCCCGGCGTTGCGGAGGTTATGGCAAGCAGTTGCTTTCAGACCGTCCAGGTGAAGTTTGATCCTGCCCAGATCAGCAGCGAGGCCATCCACGCCGCTTTAGAGGCGGCGGGGTACTTGCAGCCCCTGCAAATCCCGGTAGAGGCGGGCGTTCCCGCTTATGGCAACACGCGCGGCGACCTTTTCTTTCGGCACACTTCCTCTTATGAGCAAACCCGGCACACCGTCCAATTTACCCAACCGGTAGCGTACAGCGGCAGGTTCCTCTGGCCCTGCCCAGGGATGGGGGTAATTTCCAGGCAAAAGGATGAGGACAATGGCTAAAAAGCGGACACCCCAAGAACAGTCAATTGACCCCGCCGCGCAGGCTATGCTGGCGCGGGCTGAAGAATTGGGCATTGATACCGCCTTCAGCCGGGCGGATGCGATGCCCCCCTGCAACATTGGGGCGGCAGGAATGTGCTGTAAGCAGTGCGGCATGGGTCCCTGCCGGCTGACCGCCAGCGGACAGACCGGGGTATGCGGCGCGACCATCGAAACGATCCAGGCGCGCAACCTGGTGCGCGCAATTGCGGCAGGCGCGGCGGCTCACTCGGACCACGGGCGCGATATGGCCTTTATTCTTAAATCGGTTGCCAAAGGCGAAGCCGAAGGGTACATGATCCGCGACGTTGCCAAGCTGCGCAGTGTGGCGGTGCGCTACGGCATCCCCGTTGACAAGCGCTCGCCCAATGAAATCGCCAGCGACCTGGCCGACCTGTTCATTGCCCAGTTTGGGCAGCAGAACGGCGGCATTGCCCCAATCATCCGCGCGCCTGAAAAACGCCAGAAACTCTGGAAGGAACAGCGCGTGATCCCGCGCGGAATCGACCGCGAAGTGGTTGAGGCGCTCCACCGCACCCACATCGGTGATGACCAGGACCCCGAACACCTGCTCCACCACGCCGTCCGCACCGCATTGACCGATGGCTGGGGCGGCAGTCTGATTGCAGCGGATGTTTCGGATATCCTCTTTGGCACGCCCGCGCCGATCTTAGGACAGGCCAACCTGGGCGTGTTAAAAGAAGACATGGTCAATGTGGTCGTTCACGGCCACGAGCCCATCCTGAGCGAAATGATCGTGGCGGCCTCGCAAGACCCAGAGATCATCGCCTACGCCCGCGCGGCCGGCGCGCAGGGGGTGAACCTGTCGGGGATTTGCTGCACGGCCAACGAAATCCTCATGCGCCAGGGCATCCCGGCGGCGGGGAACTTCTTGCACCAGGAATTAGCGATCCTCACCGGCGCGGTAGAAGCCATGGTTGTGGATGTGCAGTGCATCATGCAGGCGCTGGTGGGCCTGGCACAGCGCTTCCATACCCAAATCATCACCACATCGCCGAAAGTCAAAATCACTGGCGCGATTCACATCGAATTTGATGAGCATCACGCCCTGACCAATGCCAAGCAAATTCTGCGCCATGCCATTGACAACTATAAAAACCGCGGCGCCACCCATATCCCCGATGTGCGCGAGACACTCGTCCCCGGCTTTTCGCACGAATACATCAACTATATGCTGGGCGGCAGCTACCGCGCTTCGTTCCGCCCCCTCAACGACGCCATTATGGCCGGGCGCATTCGCGGGGTAGCGGCGATTGTCGGCTGCAACAACCCGCGCAGCCCACAAGATTACCTGCACACCCATGTCACCCGCGAACTGCTGAAAAACGATGTGCTGGTGGTGCAAACCGGCTGCGGCGCAATTGCCAGCGCCAAACTCGGCCTGTTAAGGGGCGAGGCCGGCCTGGAACAGGTTGGTCCCGGCCTGCGTGAAATTTGCGAAGCGGTCGGCATTCCTCCGGTGCTGCACATGGGTTCGTGCGTTGATAATACCCGCATCCTCACCGTGCTGACGCAGATGGTTGAAGACGGCGGCCTGGGCGACGATATTGACCAGATTCCGGCGGTGGGTTTGGCCCCCGAATGGATGAGCGAGAAGGCCCTGGCAATCGGCACTTACGCGGCGGCTTCGGGCGTGTACGTCATCTTCGGCGGCTCATCACCCATCAGCGGCATGCCCGACCGGGTGACCGGCAGTGACAATGTACTGCATTACATGAGTGCCGGCTGGGAAAAGCTCTACGGCGGCAAGATGGAGTTCATCTCTGACCCCGCTGAAATGATCCGCCGCACGCTGGAACATATTGACAAAAAACGCGCCGCGCTGGGCCTGCCGGCCTATTCTCCCGACCGCTTTGGGCGCAGCGGCGACGCGCGCGTTTTGCAGCTCGAAATGCTCCCGCTGGAAGAGCGCCAGAGGGCGCTGTATGGCGGGATACGCTGAGGTTCCAGGTCTCAAAAGACCCAAGAAGAGGTGCGTTTATGTCACGTTACATCGCTACACGGGCTATTCGCGGCGCGAATGCGCTCGTCAACGAGGCCAATTTTATGCTGCAAAAGGCGCTGGCCGAGAAAGGCCCCGATACGCCGGTGGCCTTTCCGAACACGGCTTATTACCTGCCGCTGATCTACGGCATGACCGGCCAGCCGGTGACGACGCTTGGACAGCTCGAGCCGATTCTTCAGCAGGCCCGCGCACTGCTGCACCCCGTCCCCGCCCGGCAGTTGTGGACCCCCTACCTGGGCGAAACGCTCGACAGCGGCATGGCAACCCTGCTGGCCGCCGAGGCGATTGAGGCAATCCGCTACGTGTACGGCTTGCAGCCAGAGCGCATGCCTGGCTTCCATCTGGCGGGCGGCACGTCTTTTACCAGCCCCGACCTGAGCGAAAGCGGCGGCCAGAGCGACGGGGTGGGCCACCTAAACGGCCCCATAGACGATATTCAACTACGTTCCTGGGGCATTCAACTGGTGGATGGCCGCATGCCCGGCTTTGCCGCCATTGTCGGCGCGGCCAAATCAAACGAGGTGGCGGTGAAGATCGTGCGCGAACTTCAGCGCCGCAACATCCTGTGCTTCCTCTCCGGCAACGTCAATGGGCGCAGCATCATCCACCAGTTGATCGAAGAGGGCGTTGATTTGGGGTACGACACTTACACCGTCCCCTTTGGCACGGATACGATCAGCGCCATTTATGCCCTGGGATTCGCGGTGCGTTCCGCGCTCACGTTTGGCGGACTGAAAGGCGGCATGGCGCGCGACATCCTCATGTACAACAAAGAGCGCGTCTTTGCCTTTGTGCTGGCACTGGGCGAGGTAGACGACCTGAAATACGCCGCCGCCGCCGGGGCAATCAACTTCGGCTTCCCGGTCATCGCGGATACAGTCATCCCAGAAATTCTACCGACCGGCGTGACCACGTACGAACACGTCGTCAGCCTGCCCTTTAACGAGATCGAAGGGGCCGACGACCTGGAACGCGCCGAAAAGCTGGTGCAGAAGTGCATCGAAGTGCGGGGGGTGAAGGTCAAGGTCGCCGACGTGCCGGTTCCGGTCCCCTACGGTTCGGCCTTTGAGGGCGAAGTGGTGCGCAAGGCCGATATGCGCGTGGAGTTTGGCGGCAAGCGTGCTCGCTGCTTCGAATACCTCTACATGGCTGAGATGGATGAAGTTACCGATGGCAAGATCACAGTGGTCGGCAGCGGCTTCGAGAAGGTTCCCCCGCAGGGTTCGATGGACATGGGCATTGTGGTTAAAGTCTCTGGCCGGGGAATGCAGAAAGACTTCGAGCCGGTGCTGGAACGCCAGATTCACTACTTTATCAACGGGGCGTCGGGCATCCAGCACATCGGCCAGCGTGACATCGCCTGGATTCGCATTTCCAACGCGGCGGCTGAAAAAGGCTTCGATCTCACCCACTTCGGCAAAATCCTGCACGCCCGCCTGCATGCCGACTTTGGGGCGATTGTGGATAAAGTGCAGGTGACGATCTACACCGAACCGGAACAGCTCCAATACTGGCTGGCAAAGGCGCGCGAAGCCTACGATTACCGCAACAAGCGCCTGGCCGACCTGACCGACTCGGCCGTCAATGAGTTTTATTCCTGCACGCTGTGCCAGTCGTTTGCGCCGGACCACGTTTGCATCGTCAGTCCAGAACGGTTGGGGCTGTGCGGCGCGTATAACTGGCTAGACTGCAAAGCTTCGTACAGCATCAATCCCACCGGGCCGAATAAGCCCATCAAGCTCGGCAGTCAGGTGGATGGCAAGAAGGGCTACTGGACAGGCGTTAACGAGTACGCGCAGGTGGCCTCGCACGGCAAAGTCAATGAAGTCGCCATGTATTCGATCATGGAAAACCCAATGACGGCCTGCGGCTGCTTTGAATGCATCGTCATGCTCATCCCCGAAGCCAACGGCGTGATGGTGGTCAACCGCGAAGATACCAGTATGACTCCCGCCGGAATGACCTTCAGCACGCTGGCCGGAGTGGCCGGCGGAGGACTGCAAACCCCCGGCGTGATGGGCGTGGGCAAATATTACCTCGTCAGCCCCAAGTTTATTTACGCCGACGGCGGCTTTAAGCGCGTGGTGTGGATGAGCAGCATCCTCAAGGAAACGATGGCCGACGAACTGCAAGCCGTTGCCATCCGCGAGGGCGACCCGGAACTGATCGAGCGGATCGCCGACGAGCGCACGGTAACGACAGTAGAAGAACTGCTGGCCTGGCTGGAAGAACACAACCACCCGGCTTTGATTATGGACCCCATCTTTTAGGATGCTTTTCGGGTTTCGGTCCAGCGGGGGTGGCTGGCTCCCGCTGGATCGAAACAGGAAACGCAATCGCGGAGATAGAGACAGCATGGGCGAGCGAAAACTGGTTCGAGATTTGATGAGCGTGGGCGTGCCAACCTGCGGGCTGGAAACGCCGGTGCAGCAGATAGCACGCCTGCTGTTGAACAGCGATATTGACTGCGTGGTAGTGATTGACGCCGAGGGCCACGCTCAGGGCGTGGTTAACCAGGATGACCTGGTCAAGGCCTATGCCCAAGAAAACTGGCACGGCCTGACGGCAGAAGACGTGATGCGCGAACAGGTCCCCCAGGTTCCGCCCGACATTCCACTGACCGCGGCGGCGCAGATCATGCGCGATCTGGGCGTGCGCTCGGTTTTTCTCATGCACCACGCTGGCGGAATCATCTACTCCGCCGCGTCGCTGACGTACAAACACTTCCTGCGCCACATGGCCGCCCAGAACGACAGCGAACTGCAAGACTTAGGTAACCAGGCGGCCCGCAAAGGCCCCCTGGAAGTATTTATTGAAAGACGGGATGCCCGTCGCCGGAAAGCCAGTTTACATCAGGAGGAGGATTAGCCATATGGCCGTCGAGATCATCAAGGATTCATGGCCGGGCGTGGTCCGCACCGTCACGCTGGGCGCAGAGGCCGCCGAAGGCGGCACGCGCACCCGCGTGGTCCGCGTGGGCGGGCAGAAAACGCTCCCTTTTTGCCATTTTGAGAGCGATATGCCGCATAGGCCGGTGGTAGCCATCGAAATCAAAGACCGCCGCCCCGAAGACTGGTCTCCGCTGCTGCACGATGCCTGGGGCGCGGCTATGGACGACCCCGCCGATTGGGCCAGGGCCGCCGAGGCCGCCGGGGCCGATTTGCTGGTACTGGCCCTCAGCCTGAACGGGCCGGGCGGCGCTCCCCTCACCCCGGCGCAGGCGGTAGAGGCCACGCAAAAAGTACTACGCGCCAGCGGGCTGCCGCTGATCGTCTGGGGGCCGGGGCAGGCCGAACTGGATAACGAGGTATTGATCGCCGTTGCCGAAGCCGCCAAAGGCGAGCGGCTGGCGCTGGGCATTTGCGAAGATAAAAATTACCGCACGATTGTGGCGACGGCTATGGCTAACGGCCACGTGGTTATCTCGCGCACACCCATGGACGTAAACCTGGCAAAGCAGTTGATTATCCTGATTAAAGATATGGGACTGCCGCTGGATCGTATTCTGATGGACCCAACCACCGGCGCGTTGGGCTATGGCATCGAATACGGTTATTCGGTCATGGAGCGCCTGCGCCTGGCGGCCCTCCAGGGCGATGCAATGACGCAGTTGCCCATGATCGTCACCCCCGGATTTGAGACCTGGAAAACCAAAGAAGCCAAAGTCGGGCAGGACGTGCCGGCGGCCTGGGGTGATTGGCGCGAGCGCGCCATCCACTGGGAAACGCTGACGGCCGTCACGCTGCTGGAAGCGGGAGCGGATATTGTCGTCCTGCGCCACCCCGAAAGTGTCCGGCGCGTCCACGCGGCGATCAACGATCTGATGAGCATTCCACAGACGGTATAGCGAGAAGGAGTAACCCTATGGCGCTGTCTGGCATTCAAATTTACAAGTTACTGCCGCAAACCAACTGTAAGGACTGCGGGTTCCCCACCTGCCTGGCCTTTGCAATGAAGCTGGCGGCTAAACAGGTGGAACTGGCGGCCTGCCCGCACGTGAAACCCGAAGCCAAAGCCCAACTCGTCGAGTCGTCTGAGCCGCCGGTGCGGTTGATTACGCTGAAATCCAACGGGTACGAGGTCAAAACGGGCAACGAGGTCGTCCTGTTCCGGCACGAAAAGACCTTTTACAACAAGCCCGGCATCTTCTTGCGCGTCTATGACCGCGAATCTCTGGAAGAAGTGCAGGCCAAAGTTGCGGCGGCAGACCGCTACATGGTCAACTACGTGGGCATCGAACTTCAGTTGAGCGGGTTTGCCATCGAAGCGGCGACGGCCTCGCCTGAAGCGTTTGCGCAGGTGGTCGCGGCGGTGCGCGCAGTCAGCCACAAACCAGTGATTCTCATCAGCCGCAGCGCCGAGGCCGCCGCCGCCGGTCTGCGCGTGTTGGACGGCGAGCGCCCCCTGCTGTTTGGCGCGGATGCCTCGAACTGGCAGGCCATGGCCGCCCTGGCAAAGCAGCACAACGCGGCTCTAGGCGTGACGGCCTCCACTCTGGACGGGCTGGCCGACCTGACGAGCAAAATCAAAGAAAAAGGCGTTGATGACCTGGTGTTGGGGCCGCAGGTGCGCGGGCTGGGCGACTCTTTGATGCTGAACACGCAAATCCGCCGCCTGGCGCTGCGCAAAAACTTCCGCCCGCTGGGGTATCCCATCATTGCCTTCCCCGGAGACGCCCCAGACGCGGCCACCGAAGCCGTGCTGGCCGCCCACGCGATTGTCAAATACGCCGGGCTGATTGTGATTGACCGCTTTGCGCCAGAGGCGGTCTACCCCCTGCTGGTACTGCGCGAAAACATTTACACCGACCCGCAGAAGCCCATCCAGGTACTGCCCGGCATTTACGAGATCAACAACCCCACGCCCGACAGCCCGGTGCTGGTGACGACCAATTTCAGCATCACGTATTTCAGCGTCGCCAACGAAGTGGAGAGTTCGGGCCTGCCGGCCTGGCTGGTGGTGACGGATGCGGAAGGCATGAGCGTGCTGACGGCCTGGGCCGCCGGTAAGTTCGACGCCGAGCGCATTGCCAAAGCCATCAAGACCTTTAACGTGGCCGAAAAGATCAACAAAAAGCGCATCGTCATTCCGGGGCAGGTTGCATTGCTTTCTGGCGAGTTGGAAAGCGAACTGCCGGGTTGGGAAATCCGCGTTGGGCCGCGCGAAGCGGTGGATTTGCCTTCCTTTATGAAACAGGTGCTGCTCTAAAGCAGGGTACGGCCATATGCACATGCATCGCGTAACGTTTGACGCTCCCGCAGGCAGGGTAGAAGTACAGGTTCCCACCGGAACGCTGCTGGTCGAGGCCGCCCATCAGGCCGGGATCAACCTGCAACAGCCGTGCGGTGGGCAGGGACGCTGTGGGCGCTGCAGCGTCAAGATCACTGAGGGCAGCGTGCGCGCGCGCAGTTCACTGCGGCTGACGGCCGCCGACCTCGCCGCCGGGATGACGCTGGCCTGCCAGAGCGTGGTTGAGGGCGATGTGGCGGTAGCCATACCGGCGCAGGATAAAATCGCCCGCCGCCTTGCCACCGACCGGCAGGCCCACGAAGTAGCCGTCCCGCCGGGGTACGACCCGTTCCGGCATCAGAACGTGCGCCGCGTACCGCTGACCCTTTCACCGCCGAGCATGGAAGATCAGACCGACGACTGGAGCCGTCTGCAGGCGGCCATGCGCCGCCTGTACGGCTTAGACCTGGCGCGCGTGTCGCTTCCGCAGTTGCGCCAGATCGGCTATGCACTGCGCGCCGGCAATTGGCAGGTGACGGCTGTGTTCGAGGCCGAATCGTGGGACTGCCCCACCTGCCCGGCGCGCCTGATTGACATTACCCCCGGCCTGACCCCGCTCGATGCCCCTCTCTGGGGCGTTGCCATTGACATTGGCACAACCACGGTCACCGTCTGGCTGGTGGACTTGTTTTCCGGGCAGGTGAAGGCGCAGGGTTCAGAATACAACGCCCAAATTGCGCGCGGCGAAGACGTGATCTCGCGCATCATCTATGCCAGCAAGAATCACGGCGCGGCGGAATTGAGCGACCTGGCGCTGGAAACCATCAACGACCTGATCACAGCCCTGTGCAAGCGCGCCGGGATAGACGCGCACGAGATCATCAAAGCGGCGGTGGTGGGCAACAACACCATGATGCACCTGCTGTTGGGCATCCCTTCCGAAACGATCCGCCTGTCGCCCTTCATCACCACCATTAACCAGATCCCCACCATGCCGGCGCGTGAAATCGGCCTGCGCATCCACCCCGAAGCGGTAGTGGACTGCCTGCCGGGGGTTGCCAGCTACGTAGGCGCGGATATTACCGCCGGGGTGTTGGCCGCCGGCCTGGATGACGCCGAAGCGGTGACGCTCTTCATTGACGTAGGAACCAACGGCGAGATCGTCTTGGGCAACCGCGAATTTTTGGTCACGTGCGCCTGTTCGGCGGGTCCGGCCTTTGAAGGTGGGGGCGTTACTTATGGGATGCGCGCGACCGAGGGCGCGATTGAAGAAGTGTGGGTAAGCAGTACCACCTATGAGCCAACTTACCGCGTCATCGGCGGGGGGCCGCCGGTGGGTCTGTGCGGAAGCGGGTTAATTTCACTGCTGGCCGAACTCTTCCTGGCCGGGGTAATTGACAAAGGCGGCAACCTCAATACCACCCTGCCCACCCCGCGCGTGCGGCAAGGCGAGCATGGGGCCGAATACGTGGTGGCTTGGGCCAGCGAAACCGCTCACGGGCGCGATATTTGCCTGAACCGGGTAGATATCGACAACCTGATGCGGGCCAAAGCCGCCATTTATGCCGGGTTTTCAGTATTGGGCGAGCAGGTCGGCGTGCCGCCAGAAGGGGTCGAACAGCTTTTGGTAGGCGGCTCGTTTGGCAAATACATCAACGTTGAGAAAGCGATCCAAATCGGCCTGCTGCCCGATCTGCCCTGGGAGCGCATTCACTTCCTGGGCAATACGGCGGTGCGCGGAGCATACTTAGCCCTGCTGGACAGCAACGCACGCGCGCGGATTAAAGAAATTGCCACGCGCATGACCTATATCGAACTATCTGCCGACAACACCTTTTACGAGGCGTTCACGCTGGCGCTGTTTTTGCCCCATACCGACCTCTTCCGCTTCCCATCGGTGCAGGCGGCTTTAACCACAGCGAGAGAACTTCCGTAATTCACAGGCCATCCTGGAACAGTTTGTAGAGGAGAAAATATGTACATCATCGGCGAGAATATCCACATCATATCACAGCGAGTCAAAGATGCGCTGGCGGCGAAAGACGCCGGTTTCTTCCAGGAACTGGCCGTCCGGCAGGTTGAGGCCGGGGCGCAGGCGCTCGATCTTAACCTCGGCCCGCGCAAAAAGGACGGCGAAGAAATCTTCCCCTGGATGGTGGAGACCATCGAAGCAGTGGTGGACGTGCCGCTGAGCTTCGACAGCACCAATTTGCTGGGAATCGAGGCGGGTCTGAAGAAAGTGACCAAGGCCCAACCGATCATCAACTCCACCTCAGCGGAACCAGAACGCCTGGAAAAAGTGCCTCTGCTGGCGAAAAAGTACAACGCCCGCCTGATCGCGCTGACCATGGGCTCCAGCGGCATTCCGGTGAGCGCGGATGAGCGGGTAAACATTGCCCTGGAGAAGATCATCCCGCGCATGTTGGAGATTGACTTTCCTATGTCTGACCTGATCTTCGACCCGCTGGTGCTGACGGTTTCAGGCTGTCAGGAATACTGCCCACAGCTTATCGAAACGATCCGCATGCTGCAATATGCCTGGGACCCGCCGCCGCACATTTCGGTGGGGCTTTCCAACGTGTCGAATGCGGTTCCTGCCGAAAACCGCCCGCTGATCAACCGCACCTACTGTGCCATGCTGATGGGTGTGGGCTTGAAGATGATGATTGCCAACCCGCTGGATCAAAAATTAAAAGAGACGATCCGCGTGATCGAAGAACGTGATACCAGCAGCGCCCTCAACCGCCTGCTGCTCAAGCTGGCCGACCGCACCGGCGCGGGCGAAGAGCTTCAGCCGGATGACGTGGATATGAAAGACCCGGAACAGGCGGCCATCTGGCGGACGGTGCAAATTCTGATGAATAAAGTGATCTATGCCGAATCGTACTTGGAGCAAGAAACTGCTTAAGCTACGGGGCTGGTTGGAGATTCGAAAGGAGCGTTCTTATGCCTCTCTTTACCCCCGGAAGGTTATGGCAACCCGCATATTATCCTTTCAAAAAGCTGCCGCTGCGCAGCCGGTTGTTGATTTTTATCGAGCGCATGGTCAAAGGACCGCTGTTTGGCTGTCGCATGTGCGGCAACTGCGTACTGCAAGAGACGGCCTTTATCTGCCCGATGGAATGCCCTAAAGGCGGGCGGAACGGCCCCTGCGGAGGGTCTACGCCCCGGCACTGCTATGTGGATAAAACGCGGCCCTGCCTGTGGTATAAGATTTATGAACGTTCCTTCGCCATGGGGCGCGAAGACCGCCTGCTGGAAGTCTTGCCGCCAATGGACTGGGACAAAGTAGGAACCGAAACCTGGGCCGACGTGGTGAATCAGGTGCGGGCGGTGGGCGTGCGCAAGGTAGCGCGCGGCTTGCTGTCGCGCAACCCAATGGAGCGGTTTAAAGCGTGGGAGTCGGTCTTTCAGCCGGTGCGCCAGCCCGATTGGTGGCAGGGCGACGCGGAATACCACCCGCCGGCCTATACCGAGCCGATCTCAGAACTGGAGCGCAGCCTGCGCGCGGGGCAGTTCGTCGTCACCGCCGAGGTAGCCCCGCCCCTAAGCACGGCGACCAACAAGCTGACGGCAAATATCAAGATGATTAAGCCCTACGTGACGGCAGTGAACTTCACCGACAACCCCTCGGCCACGCCGCGCATGTCGAGCCTGGCGTGCAGCCTGATTGCCCTGCAAAACGGGGCCGAGCCGGTCATGCAGATTGCCGCGCGCGACCGCACGCGCATGGTGTTTCAATCTGACGTAATCGGCGCAAGCGCGCTGGGGGTGCGCAACGTTCTGTGTCTGTCGGGCGATCACAGCCGCATGGGGCCGCCGCCCTTTGGCCGCTCAGACGTCATTGACATGGATTCGGTGCAGATGTTGTGGATCTTGCGCCGCATGCGCGACGAGGGACATTACCTCGACGGGCGCAAGCTACAAACCCCGCCCAAGCTCTTTTTAGGGGCCGCGGCGGCGCCGTTTGCTTCAAACCCCAAGTTCCAGGCCCTGCGCGAGCAGAAAAAGATGAATGCCGGAGCGCAGTTCTTCCAGACCAACCTGGTATTTAATATCGAAGGCCTGGAAAAGTGGCTGAACGAACTGGAAAAGCGCGGCGTGCTGGGCAAGGTCTATATTCTCATTGGCATTGCGCCCATCAAAAGCCTGAAGATGGCCCAGTACATGCATAACGAAGTCCCCGGCGTGTTCATCCCCGAGCAGGTGATGAAGCGGATTGAGGCCGCCGGTGACGGCGCGGCGGAAGAAGGGATCACAATTGCTCTGGAACTGATCGAGAAGATCAAGACCATCCAGGGAATCAACGGCATTCACGTAATGGCGGTGGGATGGGAAGAGATCGTCCCGCGCCTGGTGACGGAAGCCGGCCTGCTGCCGCCCAATTTTGTCGCCCCAGAGGCGGCCCCAGCCCCGGCGAAGAAAGCCGCGGCGGTGGCGGGGTAAGCGCGCTATGAAACTGGCGATCAGTGGGAAAGGCGGCGTAGGGAAAACAACCCTCACCGCGTTACTGGCCCAAACCTATGCCGATGCCGGGCGCGACGTGCTGGCTGTAGATGCCGACCCCTCGCCGTGCCTGGCAGGGGCGCTGGGATTCCCTGCGGAACTGCGCGCGCGCCTGCGCCCGATTGCCGAGATGGACGAGTTGATCGAAGAGCGCACCGGCGCAAAACCCGGAACGGTGGGCGGCTTTTTTACGATTAACCCGCGCGTGGATGATCTGCCGGAACGGTTCAGCGCGGCGCATCGGGGTGTGCGCCTGCTGGAGATGGGCGCGGTGGCCCTCGGCGGGGCGGGCTGTATCTGCCCGGAAAGCGCCATGCTCAAAACGCTGCTGATGCACCTGCTCTTCCGCAAAGATGATGTGCTGCTCCTGGATATGTATGCCGGAGTCGAACACCTGGGCCGGGCAACGGCAGATTTTGTGGACGCGATGATCGTGGTAGTGGAACCAACCCGGCGCAGTCTGGGAACGGCCGCGCAGATCAAGAAGCTGGCCGCCGATATCGGCCTGACGCGCCTGTGGCTGGTGGGGAACAAAGTGCGTGACGCCAGCGAAGCGCAATTCCTGGTCGAAGAAACACCGGGCATTCCCGTGCTGGGCGTGCTGCCGGCTCACCCCGGCGTTGTAGAAGCAGACCGACTGGGCGCGGCGGTATACGACTATGTGCCAGAACTGCGCCAGGCCGCGCATGGCATTGCGGAGGCACTCAATCCATGACAACGATTGCACTTGCAGGCAAAGGCGGCGTGGGCAAGACGACCATCGCCGCCATGGTCATCAAATATCTGGCGCAGTCGCAGACCGGTGAAATTTTGGCAATCGACGCCGACCCATCGAGCAACCTGAACCTGGCGCTCGGTCTGCCGCTGGAATGGACCATTGGCGACATCCGCGAAAACCTGCTGGAGCAGGTCAAATCCTCGCTCACCGCTGGCGGGGCGGCTATGGGGTCACTGCCCGATGGGATGAGCAAGCGCGACTATCTCGATTACCAGATCCGCTATTCGCTCGCGGAGGGCGTTCACTTTGACCTGATCGCCATGGGCCGCTCAGAAGGGCCGGGCTGTTACTGCGCCGTGAATCACAACCTGCGCGAGGTGATTGACAGCATCAGCCGCAGTTACCGCTACGTGGTGATTGACAACGAAGCCGGCCTGGAACACCTCAGCCGCCGTACCACCCGCGATGTGCAGGTTATGTTAATCGTCAGCGACGCTTCGATGCGCGGCGTGGTGACGGCGGAGCGGGTGGCGGCTTTTTGCAGTGAGCTGGATATTCACATCGAAAACACGTACCTGATCCTGAACAACGCGCCTGGAGGACAGCTTCCGGCGGCACTGCAAGAACGGATCGAGCAGATCGGCGTACCCCTGCTGGGAGTCATCCCTCACGACGAACGCATCGCGGAGTTTGACGCCAACGGCCGGCCCCTCATTCAATTGGGCGATGATTCGGTGGTGTACCGCGCCGTCGCCGCGATGCTGGCGAAAATCTTGCCAGGAAGATAACGCCCGGTATACAATACGCGGAGCAACGCAAACCATGGAGGAAACCATGAACAACGCAGCTCCGCTCCCTTTTGAAAAAGCATTTTGGATCATTCCAGGCAAGCTGATGGGTGGGTGCTACCCCGGCGCCTCGGATCTCCAGAAGGCTGAGCAGAAACTACGCGGCCTGCTGGACCACGGGGTGAGCCACGTAGTTAACCTGATGGAAGAAAACGAGGTTGATCACGGTGGGCGACCGTTTGTCCCCTATCAAGAGATGCTCCAATCGCTGGCGGAGGCGCAGGGTCGTCAGGTGACGTGCGTCCGCTATCCCATCCCCGACCTTGGAGTGCCTTCGCGTGAGCAAATGCGGGCCATTTTAGACGACATGGATGCCGCCATCGCCGCCGGGAAGACGGTCTATCTGCACTGTTGGGGTGGGGTGGGGCGCACAGGCACAGTGGCCGCCTGCTACCTGGCGCGCCATGGCATGGCCGAAGGCCCTGCGGTGCTCGACCGCCTGGCAGAACTGCGCCTTGCCGCACACCTTGACAAACCCGCCCCAGAGACTGAAGCTCAACGCAAGATGGCAGTGAGCTGGAAGAAAGGGGAATAATGGGCTTTCCCTATGCTCGCTCTTTCTGCAAGGCCGGCTCCGGCTTGATTTGCGACAGGATCATGGCAACCAGGATGAGAAAACAGCCGGCCAACTGGCTGGGGGTCAGCAGTTCCTGGAGGAACAGGTAGCCAAACAGGGTGGCAAAGACGGCCTCCATGCTGAGGATAATCGCGGCGTCTATCGGCGGAGCGCCTTTTTGCCCGGCGGCCTGGAGCGTAAACCCCAGACCGATGGGGAAGATAGCCGAATAAACCACAGCCTGCCAGGAAAGGGCAAAACCGCTGACGCCAGCCGGATCGAGCGCAAAGCCCAGGGCCAGGCTGAGCAGTCCACAGGCCGCAAACTGGATGATGGCAAACCAAAGCACATCTACGCCGCGCGCCGCCAGCCGCCCCACCACCAGGATGTGAACCGCCCAAACCACCGCGCCGAGCAGTTCCAACAGGTCGCCGGGAGCAATTTTCAATTCTCCCTGCAGGCTTAACAGCCCCACGCCTACCACGGCCAACAGCGCCGCGCCCCAGGTGATCCAGGTAAGCTGCTTGCGCCACACCAGAAAGAGCAGAATAGGAACCAGAATCACATACAACCCGGTGATAAAACTGGCGTTGCCGATAGTGGTGGTCGCCAGCCCGGCCTGCTGCAAGCCGGCAGCGGCAAATAACAACACCCCCGCCCCAACCATCCAGGGCAACTCCGGGCGTTTCACCTTCCACTGCAGGCGGGTGAGCGGCAGTAACAGCACCGCCGCCAGCAGAAAGCGCCCACCGTTAAAATAGAAAGTGCTCAAAAGCGGCGCGGCAAACCGCTGAGCCACAAAACCACTGCCCCACACCGCAGCAACAAACAGTAAGATCAGGTCCGATTTCCAACGCGACATGATGATTTAATCCTATCCAATCCGGTACGCCTGTCCACGCCACACTGCGCAGACCTCACCCTGATCCTTCCAGAACAGAGCGCCTTCTAAAAACGCGGGCCAGTGTTCGTCCAGAACAGGCTGGCGCAGCAGGCAGCCAACCAGGGTTCCTAAGACGGTATCATGGGTAACGTGAATATCCAAAACCGGCCCATCCCCCCCATGGTCAAGCAGGAACCCCAGAGTAGTCGTCACCTCAGACGGCAGACGGCCGTTGACCTGCCCGGCGCTGAAACAGTTCCAGGCCGGCTCAATGTGATCGTGACTGAGGTAAACATGAGGCACAGCCCGGCGCGCCCAACCCGCTCCGCGAGCGATGGCGTTGGCCGTGTCTACACAGCGGCCTACCGGAGAAGAATGTAACCGCCCCAGTGAGAAACGCGCCGCCATCCAGCTTCCCAGGTCCACTGCCAGTTGCACGCCTTCTTCCGTCAGCCCGATTTCGTAATTGCGGGCAGGGTCAGTGATCGGAAAGCGGTTGGAGTGGCGCATCAACAGGCTGATGGGACGGTCGCGCGGCGCAGCAGCAAGATCTACCAGTAATGATTCGGGAATTGGCATGTTATCCGTCTTCCTCTCAAGAGGCCCAAGTGCAAGCTTTCAATCCTTCGGGGCCTATTGTACCCGCAAATCTCCCGGTGAACCTGCCATTCCAACCCCGGAAAAGCAGTCAGCGATCCACTTTCGTCGTGGATCGCTGACTGCTGAAAGCTGATTACTATAGAAGAACTACTTGTTGCCGAGGTTCTTGACACTGCCCCCGCCGGAAATGTCCTGATTGACTTTGGGGTCGCCGTAGTATTCCACTCTGCCAAAGCCAGAGATTTTCACCGTTAAGCTGTCCTTCACCCACAGAGTACTGTTGCCCGCGCCGGAGATCGTCAGGCTGGCAGAGCTGCTTTCGAGGTCGGCAGCACGGTAGTTGCCCGCGCCGGAAATGCTTACTTCCTGCTCGTCCACTTTGCCGGCCAGGTCGAAGTTGCCGGTTCCACTGGAACGGATTTTAAGCGTGGTCGCTTGCAGGTCCTGAATATCTACATTGCCCGCGCCAGAGACCGACATGCTCAGGTCATCGGCCCGCAGTGAATCGGCTTTAACGTTGCCCGCGCCCGATACTGCAATTTCTTTGAGTTCCTTCACTTTCAAGTCAAAGCGAATTTCCTTGGTGGGCAGAATGTTGACGCCATCACGGATGCCAAGTTGCAGTTCGCCGTTGACCACTTCGGTAGTGATGTATTCCAGCAGGTTGTCTTCGGCTTCAATCGTCAGCCCTTCCTCGTCGCCCTGCACAATATTGAGGTTACCCAGGCCCGAAAGTGACACCCGGTCGAACCCGCTGACGGAACGCTCTTCGGTTTGCAGGTTACCTGAACCGCGCACCGCGCGAAGGTTAATCCCCAGGTTGCAGGCCATCAAAGCCAATGCGATGAGGGGTAAAATAAACAGTAGAGATTTGCGATTGCTCACGGTCGTACGCTCCTAAAACGATCAACTTTGTTTTTCAATTCCACTTCCATGTACGAAGGATATGTGGAAAAAGTTGCATCAGTCCAAAAATGCGAGGGAGAATGGCAACAACCCGGCACTGGCAAGAGCTATTAGCGCGCAACCGCATTGATGACTTTAGGCGAAAACCGGCGGACTTGTGCGCCTATTGGCGGGCGGCGGCCTACTGCGAGCGCACAGGTGAACCAGAAGCAATGGTTCGCGCCTGGGGGTTTAAAAACGTCCTCGATCACCTGCCCATCGAGGCCGATGGCGGCCTGCTGGTGGGGAACTGCCGGATGTTCACCGCTGATGACTGGCCTGAAGCTCGTGCGGAAAGCACAGTGGAAGGACTTTTAAGCGCGGCACGTGCCGCTCACCCTCAACGCGATTTTTGGGCCGGCTTTGATCATTCTCTGGCCGATTACCCCACGCTTCTGCGCATTGGGGTAGGAGGCTACCGCCGCCAGGCGCAGTCAGCACTGGCCCATGACCCTGGACCAGAGGCGCAGACTTTTTTGCAGGCGGCCGACCTGACCCTGCAGGCTTTTTCCGGGTTTATCACGCGGCTGGCTCAGGCGGCCCGCCAGAGCGGAGACCTCGAAGCTGCCGCAGTCTGTGAAGCTGTTGTGGAAGCTCCACCCCGGCATTTCCGCGAGGCCCTGCAATTGGTTTGGGCAACGCACCTGGCATTTAAAAGCGAAGGCCGCTGCCACATGGCACTGGGGCGCATTGACCAGTATTTGTGGCCCTTTTACGAGCGCGACCTGCGCGCCGACGCACTGACGCCAGATACGGCCCTCAACCTGCTCTGTCACCTGTGGGCGCGTCTGGACGAAATCGGTGAGGTACAGAATATCTGCATCGGCGGGCTGACTCCCACAGGTCAGGATGCGGTAAATGAGCTTAGTTACCTGTGCCTGGAGGCCACGCAGTTAGTGCAGTCGCCCCATACTAACCTTTCGGCCCGCTTTCACGACGGCGCGCCTGAAGCCTTTCACCGCGCCTGCTTTGAAGTAATTCGCACGGGCATCGGCTTTCCAGCAATTTTCAACGATCACGTCCTGCTGTCAGGTCTGGAAGAGATCGGCATCCCTGCCGAGGTAGCCCGCGACTACTGCATGGTTGGCTGTATTGAGACGATGCTCCCTGGCCGCCAGCCAGCCTGGTCAGACAGTCGTTTCAACACCCCTCTGGTTTTGCTCAAGGCCTTGGAACGGCTCGCAGATGAGCCGCAGCCCTCTTATGACCGTTTAGTGGAGCTTTTCCAGCAGGAACTGGCCGGGGCTATCTTCGCACACACTGAGATGATCAACGCCCACATTGCCCGCTTTCCAGCGGAGCAGTTCCCCGACCCGTTCCTCTCAGCCCTCACGCGCGACTGTCTCTCCCGCGCTCAGGATGTGAATGCCGGCGGAGCGCAGTTCCCGCGTTTTCACGGAATCTGTATTATGGGCCTGGCAACGCTAGCCGATTCGCTGGCCGCAGTGAAGAAACTCGTGTTTGAAGAGCAGCGCATTGCTTACCCCAACCTGCTGGCGGCACTGCGCAGTGATTTCGCCGGGGCCGAGCCCCTGCGCCAGACCCTGCTGAACAAAGCGCCCAAATACGGCAACGACGACCCCTATGTAGACGAGATCGCCGCGCAGATCGTACAGTGGACTGCTGATGAATGCCTGAAGCACGAGTTGATGGGCGGAGGGCGCTTTGTGGCGGCAATGGCGGCCAACGTACAGAACATTTCAGCAGGCCGCGAAGTGGGAGCAACACCCGATGGCCGCCGTGCTTTTACCCCTCTCTCAGACGCCGCTAGTCCTTTCTTCGGACGCGACCTGCAGGGCCCAACTGCCTTTTTACGCTCGGTGGCACGGCCCGATTATCATAGAGTCCTCACCGGCAGCGTGATTAATATGCGCTTCGACCCCGATCACTTTCAAGATGAAGCTGGAGCGCAGCGGTTTTTGAGCTTCACGCGCTTTTTCCTTGCGGCGCGCATCCCAGAACTTCAGTTTAATTTCTCCAAAAACGAAGTACTGGAAGCCGCCCGCCGCACCCCAGAACTTTACCGCAACCTGGTGGTGCGCGTCAGCGGTTTCTCCGCTCGTTTTGTAGAGCTGGCCCCTGAAGTGCAGGACGATATTATGCGCCGCCGGGCGCATATTTAACGTGAAGACTATATTCTTCTTCTTCGGAGAACGAGAATGCCAACCCCATCAAAGCGCAAGGTTAAAGTGGGTGTAGTGGGCTGTGGCGTGGTAGCGACCGCTTACTACCTGCCCTACCTGATGAAAATGGATACTGTGGATCTGGTGGCCGTGTGCGACCGCTTTGAGACGCGCACCCAGGCCAGCGCACGCCTGTTTGGGGCCAAAGAACAGTACCTGGACTATTACGAGATGATCGAGCGCGCCGATATTGAGGCCGTCTGGATTCTCACCGCGCCGGGGACGCACGTTCCCTTTGCCCTCAGAGCGGTCGAAGCCGGAAAACACATTCTGCTGCAAAAGCCCATGGCGACCAGCCTGCCAGACGCCCGCCGCATCGCCGAAGCGGTGCGCAAGCACAAGGTGAAAGCCCTCATCGAACCCAGCTCTTCCACTCCGCTCGATCCCGATATTGCCCTGCTGCGCGACCTGGTGCGCAAGGGTGTGCTGGGCCAGGTGCTGTGGTTTTCACTGGCCTACACCGGCCCCACCACCTACGGCCCGTCCCTGGGCAACAATCCCTATGGTCTGGATGCCTTCTACACCCAAGACAGCGGCGGCTTTTTGTTTGATTTCCCCTACGCCCCCACTCAGATTGTCGGCGTGCTGGGCCCCTGCCAGAGCGTGATGGCCGCGGCGCGCATCTCGCCGGTAGAAAACGCCATTGTCCCAGAAGAAAAGTACGACGAATTTCTGGCCCAGGTGACAGACCCCAACAAGGCCAATTACTGGGATGTGGTCTTAGACCTACCCCGCACTCAGCGCGTCCGCATGGAAGCGTATGATAACGTCTATTCGCTGTATGAGATGGTTGATGGTTCCATCGGCACATGTCACGCCGGGCGCATTTTCCACCCTGTACTGCCGGGGACGGGCGGCGGCAGTCTGCAAATCTTTGGCACCGAAGGCAACCTGATCTTCGGCGCGGGCTACACGGCCTCGATCATCTCAAAACGAAAAGATTTACTCCCCCACGTCGACGCCGACGGCTGGTTCCACATCCCCCTGCGCGGTGACCACAGCCGGGCCAAATGGCCTCAGCCCGTCCCAGGGGCTTTTAATTACTACACCGAGTCCACCCAACACCTGATTGACTGCATTCTCGAAGACCGCGACCCCATCGTCAACGTGGAGTGGGGCCTGCACATTACCGAGATGATGGCCGGAGCGGTGGAATCCTTTACCACCGGCCGCCGCTACCAGATGACTACCACGCTGGAGTATTAAGTGGATCGTTTTACGCCCAAACTGGACATCCGCGCGCTGTATGACCGCTTCAATGCTCCGGTGACGGATTTTGACTGCGGGCAGAAGTGCGCCCCCCACAACCCCAGCGGTAAGCCTTTCTGCTGTGACATCTGCCAGGCCGTCCCCGCCGCGTACCGACAGGAATGGGCTTATCTGCGCGGCCATACGGATTTATGGCATCGCTGGCGCGGCAATGAATGCCCTACAGACCCCACCCACCCCGCCGAACTGCGCGCCGCTACGCCGCGCCATATGTTACTGCTGGCCTGTAAGGGGCCGGCTCACTGCCAGCGCGATTTTCGCGCCCTTAGCTGCCGGCAGTTCCCTTTCTTCCCTTACGTTACTTCCGATTACCGCTTTATCGGCCTGGCCTATGAGTGGAATTTTGAGCCGGTCTGCTGGGTCATCAGCCATTTGGAGGCCGTCACCCCGACTTTCCGGCAGGAATTCGTGCGCACCTACGATGAAATCTTCGCGCTCTGGCAGGCAGAGTTCGACAGCTATGCCGCCCTCTCCGAACAAATGCGAGAACATTTCGCCGCGCAAAAGCGGCGCATCCCCTTACTGCACCGCAACGGAGGATATTACCTGATCAGCCCCAAAAGCGAGCGCCTGCGGCGCGCCTCACCGGAGCAGTTTCGCAAGTTTGGCCCTTACAGGCGGCATTTGTTATAATCGCTCCCATGAAATTTGGCGCTCACTCTTACATCTTCACCGACCGTTGGACGGATCTTTCTCTGCCCCATCTCGACACTGCCCGCGAATTGGGCCTGGATTGTTTTGAGATCGGCGTGGGAGATGACGTTGTCTTCACCCCCGCGCTGACGCGCCGCCATGCCGCCGCGCTGGGCCTGGAACTGACGATCAGCCCAGGTGGGTTGTGGCCCCTGGAATGCGACCTGTCATCCCCCGACTCTGCCGAGCGCGCCGCCGGGCTGGCCTGGCATAAGAAACAGCTCGATTTGGCCGCTGAACTGGGCGCGGTAGCCTACAGCGGGTCGCTCTACGGCCACACCGGAGTGGTGCGCCGCCACTCACCTTTGCCCGAAGAGTATGAGCGCATTGCTGAGGGGCTGCACTGCCTGGCGGAGTACGGCCAGTCCAGGGGAACCGCCGTCGTGTTAGAGCCAATGAGTCACTTCCGCACCCATCTGGTCAACACGCCCGAACAGGTGATGCGCCTGCTGGCGATGGCCGATCACCCTAACCTGCTGGCCCTGCTCGACACCTATCACATGGTGGTGGAGGTGCGCGACTATGCCCAGGCCATCCGCACCGCCGCGCCCCGACTGTGGGGCCTGCACGCCTGCGAGAACGACCGGGGCGTGCCGGGGGGCGGTCTAGTCCCCTGGCCGGCGGTGTTCAGCGCACTGCGCGAGATAGAGTTTGATGGCTACATCATTATGGAGGCATACAATTCTTCCATTCCAGGGTTTGCCTGGCAGCGCGCCATGTTCCACAACGTCTGCCCAGATGCCGCCGCCTTCATCCGCCAGGGGCTGGCGTTTTTAAAGGCCGGGTTGCTCGCATGATGCCCCCCACGCTCCCTACCGTTACCCAGGAAGAAATTGCCGCCGGGCTGCGCCGCCTGGGGCTGGAAGCCGGCAGCGGCGTGATCGTCCATTCCTCACTCAAGAGTTTTGGACACGTCGCCGGCGGCCCCCATGCGGTCATCGCCGCCTTGATGGACGTGCTGACCCCCCAGGGAACCCTGCTTATGCCCTCGTTCAATCACGGCGCGGCCTTTGAACCCGGCGCGCCGGGCTACTACCACCCCTGCGAGACGCCCACCCTCAACGGGGCCATTCCAGAAGCCTTCTGGCGCATGCCGGGCGTTTACCGCAGTCTCGACCCCACCCATCCGGTGGCCGCCTGGGGCCAGCACAGCCGTACCTACACCCAATTTCACCACCGCACCCTGACGATGGGCCCCCGTTCGCCCATCGGTCTGCTGATGGCCGATGGCGGCTTTGGCCTGCTGTTGGGAGTTGATTACCACGCCAACACTTTCCACCACGTGGTCGAAATGTCCACCGGTGCGCCCTGCCTCGGTCAGCGCAGTGAAGCTTACCCCGTCGTCTTACCCGACGGCCGCCGCGTGACCGGGCGTACCTGGGGCTGGCGCGAGGCGGCCTGTCCGATCAACGACGCCGCCCTCTACGCCGATGAAATGGCCGCGCGCGGCCTGCACCGACAGACCACTATCGGCAACTGCCGCGCCACCCTCTTCCGTCTTGCCGACGCTTATGCCGTCATCGCGGCCTTGTTGCAATCGGGATACCGCGGCCACCCCCCATGCAGCCGCTGTCCTATCCGCCCGCGCCGCGTCCCGCAGACCGTCCCATCCGATTGGGACCCCCTGACCCAACAGCCTCTGCCCGACTCAGAGGCATGGCTATATTAACAGCCCGTCTGAAAATTGCTGCGCGCGCTGGCGGCAGGCGGTTCAGCCACTCACGACCAGCGCGCCAGTCCTGTTTTGCGGATGGGTACTAAAGGAAACCAGACGTTATGTTATCTCCCCGCCGCCTGAATCTGATCACTGCTGGTGTTATGCTCAGTCTGTTCCTGGCCTCCATGGAAGGGACGGTCGTTGCCACCGCCATGCCTTCTATTGTGGCGCAGTTGGGCGGGCTTTCCATTTACAGTTGGGTATTTGCGGTCTACATGCTGACTTCCACCACCACCGTCCCGCTGTACGGCAAGCTCTCTGACCTGTATGGGCGCAAGGCCGTCTATGCGGCCTCCATGCTTCTGTTCCTGGTAGGATCGGTGGTGTGCGCCCAGGCCACCAGCATGGAACAGCTCATCCTCTTCCGGGGCATTCAGGGGATTGGAGCAGGAGGCGTTCTTCCGCTGGCCTTCACCATTACCGGCGAGATCTATACCCTGGAACAGCGCGCCCGCTTGCAGGGGCTGTTTTCGGGCGTATGGGGGGTTTCTTCGGTCATCGGCCCGCTGATCGGCGGTTTTTTGGTGGATCAGGTCTCGTGGCAGTGGGTCTTTTTGATTAACGTCTTCCCCGGCACGCTGGCGGTCCTGTTGGTGTGGTTTGCCTGGCAAGACAGCCACCCCCGCGAACAGGTGAAAGTCAGCGTAGATTACCCTGGGGCGGGGTTTCTGACGCTGGGGGCGCTGAGCCTGCTGCTGGGGCTCAACGAACTTGGCAATCCGCGCTCGGCCTGGTTTTTGGGGTCTGCCGCCGCGCTCATCGCCGCATTGTTATGGGTTGAGCGCCGCGCCGCCGACCCCATCTTGCCGCTGAGTCTCTTCCGCGACCGTCTCTTTACCATCTCCATTCTGCACGGGGTGCTGGCAGGTTGGGCTATGTTTGGTAGCCTGAACTTCGTGCCGCTCTTCGTCCAGGCCGTTTTAGGAACCTCCGCCACCCAGGCGGGCATTTCGCTCACGCCCATGTCGTTAAGCTGGACACTCGCCAGCATCTTCGGCAGCCGCCTGCTGTTGAAAGTCAGTTACCGCGTCCTGGCCCTCGCCGGCATGATCTCGCTGGCGCTGGGGACGTTTCTGATGACCACTATTGGGGTTAGCTCCAGCATGGCGAGTATTATGGTTTACACCGGGCTGATGGGCCTGGGCATGGGGTTGTCCATCCCGGCATTTCTGATCGCCGTGCAGAGCGCCGTCCCTAGGGAGCAGTTGGGCATCGCCACCTCCACCATCCAGTTCAGCCGCAGCATCGGCGGGACGGTGGGCGTCAGCGTGCTGGGGGTGTTTCTGAGCGCCCGGCTGGAAGGCCTGCTGCGCGCCGAGGGGATTAACCCGGCTTCGATCTCGCTCGAAAGCCTGCTTGATCCCCTCGCTTCCACCGGCGCGCTGATGGAAGGGCCTCTACGCGCCGCCCTGGCCGTGGCGAGCGCCAATATGTTTATCCTGGCTCTCGTTGCCGCCCTGGCCGGGCTGGTGGTAGTTTTCTTCACGCCAGGGGGTAAAATTAAACAGCGCGACAAAGGAACTACGCTATAATCAATTTCAGTCTCGCGTGAATGATGTTCTTGAGGTGAGTGATGATGGTAAGGCGCTGGGCCGTCTGGCTGGTGTTATTGGGCGTGCTGGTGCTTTCTGCTTTCCGCGCCCTGCCAGCCATGCAGGGCCGCTTTTCAGTGCAGATCACCGGCGCGGTACAGCGTGATTTTGCCGGTGGGGAGATCTATTTTGAAAGCACGCCGGTCGGGCGGCAGATTTACCTGCAAAAAGCCGGGCCGGGCGAAGATTTAATCGTTCTCACCATCATCCTGCCCCCCAATGAGCGCCCCGGCGAATACGAGTTGTCCACCTTTGGCTCGCCTACAGCCAGTTATTTTGAAGTGGTCGGCGGAACGGCCCGCCAATTCACCGATAACATCCAGGGGACACTGACCATTGTCGAAACGGGCCGGCAGTTCACCGGGCAGGTAAACTTTACCGCCCAAGACGGCGATCAGGCCATCACGGTGACGGGGACGTTTGACCAGATTCCCTTTGGCAACCAGCCCACGCCGGCGGGCGCGCCAGTAGACCCGGCTGCGAGCGCCCGCAACGTCATTGCTATCAGCCTGGCCTTTCTGTTTTTCCTGCTGTTGATTGTAAATTTCATCTTTCAATACCTGATCGGGGCGCGCGTCTACCCCGATAACGCCCTGTGGCGCTGGATCAATGGGACCCGCACCTTCTTGCTGGGCTGGCAGGATGTGCGCCTGTACCCACTGATGATCCTGTGGTCACTGCTGATCGCGGTCATGGTGGTGGTCATTGTGTTGGTTTTGGTAATGCTGTAGAAGCGACGTCTTGCCCGGCCGCTCCCTGCCGGCAGTGAGAAAGGAACCCCATGCCTCCCAAAGTCTTAAAACGGTGCAGCCTATGTAAAGGGTTTCACGCTTCTTACCTGGTGCAAGACCCACAGCTAGGCACACTGCGCCTGTGCTATTCGTGCTGGAAGGCCCGCCAAACTGCCCCCAGCGCCCCACAACCTCCCCCCTATACGCCGGACCAAAAACCCGGTGACATCTCAGGCAAAAAAGAATGAGGTCTCCATGGCAGAAGACACCGAAAAACTCGCGCGGCGCACTAAATTTATCTACGGCATTGGTGATATTGGCTTCAGCCTGACTTCTACCATCATCGGCGCGTACTTCGCTATCTTCTTAACCGACGTGGTGGGAGTCGCGCCTGGTACAGCGGCTATTGCCATCTTTCTGGGCCGCAGTTGGGATTATATCAATGACCCACTGATCGGCTACCTTTCAGACCGCACCCGCACGCGCTGGGGCCGGCGGCGGCCTTTCCTGCTGTTTGGTGCGCTGCCCTTCGCCCTGCTCTTCCTGCTGATGTGGCTCCGCCCGCCCATCGAAAGCCAGGCCGGGCTGGCCGCGTACTATGCCGCCGCCTACGTGCTGTTTGAATCAGCCGCCACCTTCGTTTATATGCCCTACTTTGCCCTGACTCCCGAACTGACTTCGAACTACGACGAGCGCACCAGCCTGACCTCTTACCGCATGTTCTTTTCGATCTTCGGCAGTCTGATTGCCTTTACCATCCCCCTGATGATTGTGGGTTCCTTTCGGCCTGAAAACGCCCCGCGCGTGCTGCTGATGGGGGCCATCTTCGCCGCCGTTAGCGCGGCGCCGCTGCTGCTCGTCTTTTGGGGGACGCGCGAGCGCCCCGCCTACATTGCCCAGGAACAACCGAAGCTGCGCGACTCGCTCAAAGCGGCTCTCCAAAACCGCCCCTTCGTTTTCAGCACCATTATCTTCCTGCTGACCTGGGTGGCGGTGGATATTTTGCAGGTTTCGCTCTTGTACTTCATCAAGTACGTGGTGCGGCGCGAGGGCGACAGCGACCTGATCATGGCAACGATCTTTGTCACCGCTATTCTGGTGCTGCCGTTCTGGAACTGGGCCTCGCACCGCTGGAACAAGCGCCTGGCTTACAGTGGTGGGATCGCCTTTTGGGCAGTGGTGCAGATTGTCCTGGTCACGCTTAACCCTGGCACTCCTCTGCCGCTGCTGCTGTTCTTGTGCGTATTAGCGGGCGTAGGGGTCAGCGCGGCGCACGTGCTGCCCTGGTCAATCATCCCAGACGCCATCGAATGGGATGAATATCAGACCGGCAAGCGCCATGAAGGGACGTTTTATAGTCTGGTGATGCTGGCGAACAAGGTAGCGGCCAGCATCACCATCCCGCTGGTGCTGTTGGTGCTGGAAGTGACCGGCTACGTCCCCGCCGCCCTCGAACAGCCCGCCGGGGCGCTGTTAGGCATCCGCCTGACGATTGGCCCCATCCCGGCGGCGCTGCTGAGCGCGGGGATCCTCTTTGCCCTGCTCTACCCCCTCAGCCGCGAGAAGCACCGGCACATCGTCCAGGAGCTGGAAGCGCGCCGCCGCCCTGCCGCATCTCAAGCCGCCCCAACGCCTGAAGCCCCTGCCGCTGAAGTCGAGGCCCCATGAGTGCCGTTGAGGTTCGCCCGGTTTGCACGCCCCACGAGCGCCGCGTCTTTCTCACCTTCCCCTGGCGCATCTACAAAAATGATCCGCTGTGGGTCCCGCCGCTGCTGCCCGACTGGTCCAGGCGCACCGACCCGGCTCGGGGTGTGTTCTTCCAGCACGGCGAAGCCGATTTTTTCATCGCCTGGCGCGGCAAAGAGCCGGTAGGAACGATCTGCGCCGCCGAAGACCGCGCCATGAACGCTTTCACCGGCGCGCGCGAGTGTCTGTTTGGCTTTTTTAACTTCATCGAAGATTACGCCGTAATGGAAGCGCTGCTGGCGCGCGCCCGCGAGTGGGGCCGCGCGCGCGGGCTGCAAACCCTCACCGGCCCCTGGAACCTGGATTACGAAGACAGTTACGGCATCCTGGTTGAAGGCCGCGACCGCCCGCCCACGCTGTTGTGCGGCCATACCCCGCCGTATTATCTGACGTTTGTCGAGCGCTACGGTTTTCAGACCTTCCGCGGCGACAATATCGCCTATGCCCTGGAGATTACGCCAGACAGCCCCGGCCTGCAAGACCTGGCGCGCCTGGCCGGGCGGGTGCGCCGGCGCGGGCGTTTTACCGTGCGCCCCGCCAACTTAGCTGACTGGCAGGAAGAACTGGAGCGCATTTATCTTCTGCTCAACCGCTGCCTTGCCCACCTGCCCGATTTCCGCCCCTGGCCGCGCAAAGTGGTTTTCGACAGCCTGGCGGCCTTCCGCAAAGCGGCCGACCCAGAACTGATTTTATTCGCCCAGGCCGGCGAGCAGGTGGTCGGCTGGCTGCCCGGCCTGCCTAACCTGAACGAAGCCTTCATCCATGCTAACGGACTGCGCTACCCCTGGGATTATCTCAAGCTCTGGTGGCATCTGCGCCGCCCCTCCGCATGTCTGACGGTGAAAAGCGTGTTGGTTCTGCCGGAGTATTGGGGCAGCGGCGTAGGCCTGTTATTGATGGACGAACTGGTACAGCGCGCCCGCGCCAGAGGCTACCGCTGGATAGACGGCTCGCTCACCTCTGCCGACAATCCGCGCACTCCCGCCCTTGCTGATCACCTGGGCGCGAAGCTGTATAAACGCTACCGCGTCTACAAGATTGCCATCTGACCCGCGCGCTTTTTCTAATCACGATTATAATAATCACGATTATAATTTAGGGCGCTCTGTCGAAAAAAGGGGCAGATATGTTCATTAACCGACAGGTCGAGTTAGAACAGTTGGAGAATCTCTACCACTCGGGGCGCGCCGAGCTGTTCGTCTTATACGGCCGGCGGCGAGTGGGTAAGACCGAACTGCTGCGTGCTTTTTGCGAGAATAAACCCCACATTTTCTTCATTGCCACCCTCAGCAGTGACAGCGAGCAATTGGCCACGTTTTCTCAGCAGGTTTACGCGTTTACGCACGCTGAAACCCCACCGGGTTTCACCTTCCCCACCTGGGAAGCGGCGCTGCGCGCCCTGGCCGACCTGCCCATGCAACCCCGTCCGGTAGTGGTGCTGGATGAGTTCACTTACCTTATCAGCGGCAATCGGGCGCTGCCCTCTATTCTACAAAAAGTCTGGGATGAGAAACTTAAAAATACCCGGCTGATGCTGGTGCTGTGCGGCTCTTACATTGGCATGATGGAAGACGAGGTCTTGAGCTACCGCGCCCCCCTGTACGGTCGGCGCACTGCCAGCAGCCTGCTCCGCCCGCTGGATTTGCCATCGTCCGCTCTGTTTTTCCCGGCCTATTCACCGGATGAACAGTTTCAAGCATGGGCGGTTTTGGGTGGAATGCCCTACTACCTGTGTGCATTTGATGACCGGCAAGACCTATTCACCAATATTCGCCGGCAAATTTTAGATACCCAGACCGGAACACTCTTCAGCGAGCCGCGCCTGTTGCTGATGGAAGAACTGCGCGAGCCGCGCAACTATTTTTCCATTCTACGCGCCATTGCTCAAGGACGCACTCGCCTGAATGAGATTGCCCAGGCATCGGGCGTAGGCGAAGTCAACGCCGTATCGCGCTACCTCGATATCCTCCAACAGATGCACCTGGTCACGCGGCGTGTTCCCGCCACCGAAAACCAGCCCGAAAAGAGCAAAAAAGGCTTATATCAGATTGACGACCACTTCTTGCGCTTCTGGTTTCGGTACGTTCACCCCTACCAGGCCAGCCTGGACCTGGGGTTGGTGGATGCGATCTTAGAACGGCGCATCCGACCGGACTTCGATCATTTTGCGGCCGCCGCCTTTGAAGAGGCCGCTCAGATGTTCGTCGCCCGGCTGGCGCAGCGGGGCGCGCTTGCTTTTATCCCCGAACGCATCGGCGGCTGGTGGGATCGCGAGGTTGAAATTGATGTATTGGCCGTCAGCCTGGCTGAAAGCGCCGCTCTGGTAGGTGAATGTAAATGGTCGCTTAACCCTATCGGAGTAAATGTATGGGATGATTTAAAGCGGAAAGCCGCCGCACTGCTGCAAAAACACCCCTTTGCAACGGTTCAATACGCTTTGTTCTCGCGCTCTGGCTTCACCCCCGCGCTGCAAACGCTGGTCGCCGGAGAAGGGACCGCTTTATATACGATCCAAGACCTCGTCCAGGCTGAATGATTAACGAGAATACACCTCTGGGTTCACGCAGTGAGGCAGTCGCTCGCCCTTTAGCCCGGCGATCAGGTTCTGGGCCGCCAGCAGGGCCATTTTATCGCGTGTCTGGCGCGAAGCGCTGGCGATGTGCGGCGCGACGATGAGGTTATCGAGGGTCAACAGGGGGCTGTCGGGCGGCAAAGGTTCGGGGTCGGTCACGTCCAGCGCCGCCGCGAAGATGCGCTTTTCTTTCAGCGCTGCATACAGCGCCTGCTGATCCACCACCGGCCCGCGCGCGGTATTCACCAGCACGGCGGTTGGTTTCATCTGCGCCAGCGTCACAGCATTAATCAGATGGCGGGTGCTGTCGTTCAGCGGGGTGTGCAGCGAAACAAAGTCCGACTGGCGCAGCAGCTCTTCCAGACTGTTCACCTTCTCGGCTTTAATCTGCGGGTCTTCCTCAGCGGTGGGGTCATAAAAGATCACGCGCATCTCAAACCCCGCCGCGCGTTTGGCGACGGCCTTGCCGATGCGGCCAAAGCCCACCAGCCCCAGGGTAGCGCCTACAAAATCAGCTCCCAGCAAGACCGACGGCCCCCAGGTCTTCCACCTGCCATCTTTGACGTACTGCGCCGCTTCCACCAGGCGGCGGCCCGCCGCCAACAACAGGGTAAAGGCAAAATCGGCGGTGGCATCGGTTAGAATGCCGGGCGTGTTGCCCACCGGAATCTTGCGGGCGGTGGCGTCTGGTACGACGATATTATCGAAGCCGACCGCGTGATTGCTGATGACCTTCAACTGCGGCCCGGCGGCGTCCATCACCGCTCCATCAATTTTGTCGGTCAGCAGGCTCAGAATCCCCTCCACCCCGCGCACCTTTTGCAGCAGTGTCTCACGGCTGGGAGGCAGTTCTTCCGGCCAGACCTCGGCCTCACAGAAATCTTGCACCAGGGCCAGGCCCGGTTGTGGGATGATACGGGTGACGAAAACGCGTGGTTTAGGCATAGGCGTTATTCCTTCTGAACATTTTCCTCGACCCACGTCAGGTAGCGCTCAAACCCCTGCTGAATGGGCAGTTGGATGATCTCAGGGATCTCGTAGCTGTGATTCTCCACAATTGCCGCTTCCACTGCGGGGTAAAGGCGCGCGGCGGTTTTAATCAATAACAAGTACTCGGCCTCGTTGGTCACGGCCCCTTTCCAGGTGTAGTAGCTGGAAATGCCCGTTATCTGCACGCACGCGGCCAGCCGGCGCGTTACCAGCATAGCGGCCAGGGCCTGTGCCTCCGCCTGACTGCCGGCCGTCGTCAAAATCACACAGTAATCATCCATCACGCGTTTGATCCTCCATGCAACCGGCTCGCTAACCAAGCCCGAATTCTTTCAGCAAAAGCGATCAGATCATCCAACTTCTGTAGATTCTGATAGACCTGGTCCCAATCGACCATTAAGTATTCGTGAATCAACACATTCCGAAACCCTGCCAGCGGAGCGAGCTGGCGAGCAAATTCAGGCGCTAAGACCCCCAATTCTCCCAAGATCAAAAACGACTCATAGTAACTACCTGGCCGACGCGCATTTTCGACAATGATAATGCGGTGACAAAGATCAATACAACACTGCGCACTGATCTCCAAATTACGCTCTACAATATCACGCAGGTAGGGATCTGCATCGAACTCAGCGCGAGGACGACCGCGGAGAGGTGCGAGCCTCGCCAAGCGCTCGTTGAGTTCGTCTAAGCGCCTCTCGATACCGCTGAACTCGTTTGCCATCAGGGTCTCCATAGAGAGCATGTTGCTGAAATAATCGGAGGATGGGAAGATAATCGCCGTACATCCCCAGCACCTGCGCCTCGAACTCTACACGCGTATACAAATCCTTTTGGAAAAGCAACTGTCCGGTAGCGATGACATGATATGCCAGTTCGATGGGAGCACGGTTGAGGAGAACGACATCAATGCGCCCGGTTGCAAGGATTTGCATCACAGCATGTTGAAACCGCGCCTGAAGCTCTATGTCCGCCTGGTTGGTCACATCGTAGATTGCCAGGTCATAGTCGCTGAGAGGGCCAATCGCGCCCGTAACCCGTGACCCAAACAGGTAAACCAGGCCGATGCTGGGAAAATCCGCCAGGAGGGTAGAGAGCGCGCCGGTCAGGTCGGACAGGGTCATAAAAAAATTATATCACGGCGTTGGCAGCACCCGCAGCGGGTTCAGATAGCCCTCTGGCACGCGCACTTCAAAGTGCAGGTGTGGGCCGGTCGAGTTGCCGGTGCTGCCCGACTGTCCGACGATCTTACCGGCGCTCACAGCTTCGCCGCAGTGCACGCTGATGTGGCTGAGATGAGCGTAGAGCGTACGGTAGCCGTTGCGGTGATCAACCACCACCGTGTTGCCGTAACCCACCCCGGTATATCCCGCAAAGATCACCACGCCGGCATCCGCCGCATACACCTGCGACCCTTCTGGGGCGCTGAGGTCGAGGCCGGGGTGTTCGGGGGTAAAATCGCCGCCCGAAAGGGCCTGGTACGGGCTGGGCCAGATAAACCCACCGCTGGCAACAGGCAGGTTATCACTGAAGGGGCAAGAAGCCTGCTCGGCGATAAAATCTTTCTTGCTGGGGTCAAAGGGAATGTCGGGCGCGGGCAGGCTGGAGAGCGTCACAATGGGCAAGGGGCCGGGGTCGGGTGGGGGCGCCGCGGTGAAGGTGGGGGCCAAAGTAGGCTGGGGCGGCGCTTCGGTGAGGACGGGGAGAGGAGTCTCGGTAGGGAGCGGCGCGGGCGGGACTGTAGACGTGGCTATGGGAGCGGGGGCATTGTCTGGCTGCGCATTGAGCAGCCCAAACGGCCAGCCGCCGCCCGCTTCAGAGGCCGCTTCGATAGCCGCCGGGGCCAGGGCCGCGAAGATCGGCGCCGCCGCCCGCGAACCTTCGCCGCCGTTTTCCAGCAAAATTGCCATCACCACGACGCGCCGCTCTGCTCCCTCCCCGCGCTCCGCAAAGCCCACGAACCAGGCATGGGGAGCCAAATCGCCGCCCTGCTGGGCAGTGCCGGTCTTGCCGCCAACCGTCAGCCCTTCCACAGCGGCGCGGTAGCCGCCGCCCTCGCGCACGGTGGTAATCATCATGCTGCGCGCCTCTTGGGCGGTTCGGGCGCTCATCAACCCGCGGCGCACCTGCCGGTTGGGCAGCCGCTCTGAGGGCTCGCCCTCTGGCCCCTGCACTGCGTGGACGAAATACGGGATTGGCAAATTGCCGTCATTGACCACCGCCAGCGCCGTCAGCGCCATACTCAGGGGCGAGGCTTGCAGTTCGCCCTGGCCGATGGCCGTGGCCGCTCGCAGTAAATCGTTCTGGCGGATGCTCTCCAGGTCATTCGCCAGCCGCGCCGGGGTAAACTCGACCTCGATGGGAAAGTTCTGCCCTTCTGGCGCGCTGAAACCAAACCGCTGAGCGTAGCGGATGAACGTATCGGGGTTCATCTCGTGGCCCATTCGAGCAAATGCCGCATTAGCCGACTTGGCGTACGCCATGGGCAAGTTCAGGCGCGGCTCTTTGTGGTTGGGGTCGGGGATTTCTCCGCCACCCACCCGGTAGACGTAATACTGGCCCTGGTCTGTCACGACCGGCTCGCCGAAATCAAACATCGTTTCAGGCCGCACCAGGCCGCTGTCGAGCGCGGCGATGAGGGTGACGGTTTTGAAAGTTGAGCCGGGGGTATAGAGTGATTGGGTGGCGCGGTTGAGGAACGGGGCCTGGCAGGATGGCGCGCCGCCGCAGTTAGCGGTCAGCCCGGCGGCGTAACCTTCGGTCAAAATCAGGTTGGGGTCAAAGCGCGGGTAGCTAACCATAGCCAGAACAGCCCCATCGCTTCCATCCAGGATCACAATTGCCCCTGGCTGAGCGCCCAACTGCGCGGCGGCGGCCTGCTGAAGCGGCTCGTCAATCGTTAAAATCAGGTCACTGCCCCGTACCGGTTGGTGTAGGCTCATAGCGAGCTGTGCGTCTAAGCGGTTGACACCCAACAGCGTTTCGTTGTACGAGCGTTCCAGGCCTGTCAGTCCGGTACGGATGGCCGAAGTGTAGCCGATCACGTGCGCCAGAGTTGGGTCGTTGTAGACGCGGTAGCGGCTTCCCTGCTCATCCACCTGGTCATAGGCAAGTAACTGCCCACTGCGGTCATAGATCGTCCCGCGCGTGATGGTTTGCAGCAGGGCAATGGTACGCTGAAGCACCGGCTGGGGCAGGCTTGCCAGGTTTTCAAGGTGGCCTTGCTCATCGGGGATGGCATCGCCAGGGTTTTCGCCGCGGCGGGCATATTCCGCCGCGGCAGAGAGCGGGTCGAGCGCCACGGCCTGCAAATCGCGCGAGCGCAGCATCTGCCAGTACAACACCCGCAGCGAAAAGAGCGCCATCAGCGCAAGGACGGCCAGGCTGAGGAACCACAGGCGGCGCTGGAAAGTCATGCTGGCTCCTGTTCCAGCCGCTGCATGATCGCCAGTGCCAGCCCCACTTCCACCAGGTTGACCAGCAGGGCCATTCCACCCAAGCTGAGGAAGGGAAGCGTTACGCCGGTGAGGGGCATCAGGTTGGTGACGCCCCCGACCATAATCAACACCTGGGCAAAGAAATGCAGGGCCACGCCGGTCAGTGTCAGCCGTTCAAAAACCTGCGTGCGCGGCAGCAGCGCCGCCAGGCGGAACAGCCGCAGCGCCAGCACGCCGTACAGCGCCAGGATGGCAAACCCGGTCATCGCCCCCATCTCTTCGACAATGGCGGGGAAGATAAAATCGGAGTGGGCCAGGGGGATAAACTGTGGATACCCAAACCCCAGCCCCGACCCCGTGATGCCCCCTGCAATGATGGCGTAAATCGCCTGTTGAATCTGGTAGCCCGGCCCTTCGGAGATCGTCAGCCCGGTCGGCTGGCCGTTGACGATCCAGGGGGCCTGGCTCCAGGGATTTAAAAAGGCCTCAAAACGCACGCGGATGGTATCGGGAACCGGCCAGGTAGTCGCCAGCAGCAGCCCGCTCGCCAGAGCAAACACCAGCCCAATAGCCGCCACCGTCAGGAAGATGCGCGTCTGGAACCCGGCGTAAAGCATGGCTACGAACAGGATGCCCATAATCAACACTGCGCCAAAGTCCGACATTTTTACCAGCGCCAGGATCGCCAGGCCCGAAAACAGAGCTCCCGGCAAGAAGTAGCGCAGGGGCGGGATGCGCAGCCCCCCCGGCAGAATCACCGCGCGGCCCTCGGCGGCCTCGCCTTCGCGGTCAATGTACCAAGCCAGGAAGATGATGAGCGTGAGCTTGAGGATTTCAGACACCTGGATGGCCGGCAGCGGCCCCAGCTTAAGCGCTAGGCGCGAGCCGGTCTCATCCTGCACGCCCAAAAAGGCGGTGATGACCGTCAGCAGCAGCCCGCCGATGGAGATAGGAACAGCCGCCTGGCGGATGTATTCCACCAGGCGTGGGCGAAATACCAGCGCGGCCACGAGGATCATGCCGGGGATAAAGCCGCGCGTCATCTGCTGCATCACCCCATCGGCGCCGCGCAGCCGCCAGATCATCGTCAGGCCCAGCGCCAGCAGCAGCGCCACCGCCGGCAGGATCACCTGCTCCACCCGCGTCCCGCGCCAGATGAGCAGCAGGTGCAGGCTAATCAGCACGCCAGAGAAGAGCAGCGGCATCACCAGGGCCGTCAGAATGGCGGGCGTGACCGGCTGGTTTTGCTGTACCTGGCGCGCCGCCGCTACCAGGAAAAACCCCAGCGCGCAGGTGATGCTCACCATCAACAGCAAGAGTGATTCAGACGGGCGCGAGGCCCATGCTCGTTTCAAGATATCATCCTTCTAGCAGTTCAAACACCACATCCCCTACCTGCAAGCGCGCGCCGGGCCGCAGCGCCTCGGCCTGGTAGGGAACCACCCGCTTGCCATCCACAAACGTCCCATTGCGGCTGCCCAGGTCTTCGACCCACCAGTTTGCCCCGTCCCAGCGCAGGCGGGCATGGTGACCTGAGACGTAAGGATCGGCCAGCGTTACCTGGTTATCGGGCGCGGCGCCCAGGGTCGTCTCGGCGCAGAGTTCAAAGATCGCGCCAGGGCGGGTTTTGCTGTGACCAGCGGCCTGAAGCACCCGCAAGCGCGCAATGGTCGGCGACTGCAGTTGGACGGCCTGAATGCGCAGGCCAAACTCACGCCGCACGGTTGCCAGCAGCAGGAACAGAATGAAGTAAACCAGGGCAATCAGCGCCCACTTTGAGGCGAATAAAAAGGCGCTCCAATCCATCAGCAACCCAGGCGAAAACGAAAGGAAACCACACCGGGATCTTCAGGCCGGGGGTGGTTGGGATCAACAGCGGCGAGCGTGATGATGTCGCCGTCGTTCAGATCGTAACCGGCGGCGTAGATGCGCTGGCCGTTCACATACGTTCCGTTCAGCGAAGGCCGGCCCGCCGGAGAGCCATCGAACAGGCGGGCGCGGTTCCCTTCCACCTGGATAAACGCGTGCCGCCCGCTCACCAGGCGCTTTTCCTGAATTAGGGGAGAGTTGACAGGGATGTCGCAGTCCTCCAGGCGGCCCAGGGTGGTCGTCCCAGGGTAAAGCGGCCACACTCTGCCGCCAGAGAGTTCTTCCAGGCAGGCGACAGGGGCGGCCAACAGGCGCGTTTCGCCCCCCGGCGGGGCCGGGCGAGGCTGTGAGCCGCGCTCCCCGGACGTAGACCGCTGGGCCCCTCCCGGCCAGACCTGGCATAAAATGCGGGCCTGGTGCTTTTGCAGGTCTTGCGCAGGCCGCACCTGGATGGCAATTTTGCCCGCCAGAGCATATTCGCGCCGCCCCAGACGGCTGTTAGCCGTCGCCAGGCATTCACTCAGGCGGATTTGCCACTGTTGGATCACCCGGCCTTCGACCGGGCGGTAATTGCGCTCGTAATTATCCGGCGACACTTCCACAATAAAGCGGTTAGGAACGACTTTCTGGTACGAGGCGTCTTCCAGTGCGTTTTCGCGGTTGAGCAGCACCCCGCACAGTTCCTGCCCCACATCCGCCGGCAGCAGCGCCCGCGTGATCCACGGCAGACGCGGCTGTACCAGTTTCACCCGCCACCGCTCGCCCGCTTCGCTGATCGTCATGCCTACCCCCGCTGATCGGTGAATACGAAGGTGGACTGCCCCAGGGTGAGGCGGTCGCCAGGTGACAGGCGCGCATCCTGGATGCGCTGGCCGTTAAGATAGGTTCCATGCGTGCTGTTCAAATCGCGGATGCGCGGATAGCCGGTTGGGTCTGTATAGATTTCGGCGTGCTGGCGCGAAACGCCCTGATCGGCATTCAACTGCACCATCACCGAGTTGCCGCGCCCTACCCGCGCCGGGAGGTAGGTAATCACAAAGCGGCTGCCCATATAGGGGCCGTCCAGCGCCACCAGGGCAAAGGCGGGCGCAGTCTGCGGATAGGGCGATAGAGATGAAACCGGCTGCGAGTGCGGGAGCGGCCCGGCCGCCGGCAGGGTTCCTGGGTGCAGCGGCTCCTGGCGCGGCCCAGAGTAAAGCGGCGGGCGCGGATGGATGCCGCCGACGGGTCGGACGGCCGTCAGGCGCAGGCGCGGGTCTTCCGGTGGGATCGAATCGGTCAGCAGCAGGCGCGTCAAGGCCCTGGCAACCCAATAGATCAGAAAGCCGACAACCGGCAGAAGCGCCGCCGCCGCCAGCCATAGGAACTGTTCGATGCCGTTCATGCGGCGGCGGTTGACATCTCGAAAGACGATGGCAATCGTCACCAACCATACCGCCAGGAAAAGAAAAACGATTCCGGCTACTTTTAACAGATTTAAGAGCTGTTCGAGCATCTTGCTTCCAGTATACCTGCTGGCATCGGAATGTCCAGGTCAGGATTTTGCATATTGTATCATGGGATTTTCCCCGCGCTGTTTTTAGAAAAGCAGGCGTTGAGAGCGGCCGGGGTAAGGGCGCACTGTGACGCTCCCATTCAGTCCAATTTTCAGAAAAAAGATCAGATCAGTTATAATTCCGATATGGTAGCAGAGCAAGATCCGGTGATTGGCCGCACGCTGGGCGGCGTCCGCATTGAACGTTTACTCGGCAAAGGGGGGATGGCCAGAGTCTACTACGGTTGGGATGAACCCCTTCAACGCCCGGTGGCCGTTAAGATCATCGGCGAGCGTTACCGAGACGACCCGGCCTTTGTGCAGCGCTTTTTACGCGAGGCGCGCACCATCGCCGCCTGGCGGCATCCCAACATTTTACAGGTATATTTCGCGGGCGAAGACAGCGGTTATTACTTCTTTGCTATGGAATACGTGCGCGGCATGGATTTGCAAGAACTGTTACGCCGCCAGCGCCGGTCGGGGCGGCTGCTGCCGCACAACGAGGTGATGCGCATCGCGCGCGCCATCGCCGGGGCGCTCGATTACGCTCACGGGCGCGGAGTCGTCCACCGCGACGTAAAGCCCTCGAACGTCATCGTCTCAGAGGATGGGCGCGTGGTGTTGGCCGACTTTGGCCTGGCCCTGCAAGCGTCTACAGGCACGCTGGGCGAAGTCTTTGGCAGCCCGCACTATATTTCGCCAGAACAGGCCCGCAATTCTTCGCTGGCCGTGCCGCAGTCGGACCTGTATTCATTTGGCGTCATTTTGTACGAAATGCTCGCCGGGCGCGTGCCATTTGACGACCCCTCGCCAACCACCCTGGCCCTCCAGCACATGACCCAAGAGCCGCCTCCGCCGCGCAGGTTCAACCCATCTCTCAGTCCGGCAGTAGAGCAGGTACTGCTGAAGGCACTGCGCAAGAACCCGCAGGAACGTTACAGCACTGCCCACGAACTGGTGGAGACGCTGGAACGCGCCTTGAACACCGGCGTGGCCGACACCCAGCCGATGACGATGCAAATGCTGCCCGGCAGTCACCGCGCCCCGATAGGCGGGCCGCAGCGCGTGGGGGCGCGCTATTCCAGCGCGCCGCCGGCTGCCGCTGCTTCGATCCCGCCGCCGCCCACCAGCGGCGTCCCCCCGTCTGCCGGCTATACCGGCGGCTACTCTATTCCGGCGCGCCCTGCCGCGCGCTCCTCCGGCGGGCGCTACCTGGGCTGCGGCCTGCTGCTGGCCTTCGGGCTGATCCTGGCCGTTTCGGCGGTGGTAGTCGCCATGAACCTGCCCGGCCTGCCATTGGGGCTGGGCCGGCCTGCTTCTACCCCCACCGGGTTCGTGATTCCCACCCTCACCATCACCCCTACTGAAACGTTTGCCCCTTCTCAGACCGCCGCGCCCACCCAAACGCCCGATCTTACCGCCACCCAGGCCGCACTGATCCCAACCGGCACGGCCACCCTGCCCCCCACGCTCACCTTGACGCCCACCGACACGGCCATCCCTCCCACCCCAACGGATACTCCACTCCCACCGCCGACCGATACCCCCGCCCCGGTCTACCACCTGCTCTTTGCCAAACGCGGCAGCCAAAGCCTCTTTCTCGTCAATATCAGCGAGGTTGGCTTCCCGCTGGAGCGCCTGCGCCTGGGCGCGGACCCCGAAGACCCCCGCACCCTGCCCGGCGACGACTGGGACGTGCGCACCCTCGACCCTACCGAGTGCGTGGCCGTTTGGGAGCGCGGCTCGCGCCCGCCCGTGCCGGAAGGCATCGAATGTGACCGGGTTGGCGACAATCTCCGCCGCACCGGCGACCGCCGCTTTTGGACGGAAGAGTTCCCCATTTATTTCGATAATCAACTGGTGGGAACCTGCCCGAAAAATCAGAATACCTGTGAGATCGAGTTTATTGATCTACCCTAGAAACAAGCCATAAGTGACCACTTCGCTCTCAGTGGAACTCTCGGAGCGCCCCGATCCCTCATTGGATGGCCCACACCAACCAATGACCAACCGATCACTATTAGGGATTGTTGGTAATATTACTCCCTGGCCCTGGCAACACCCATACCACGAACAAAGCCGCCAAACCGTAACCAATCGGCATCAACCACGACAACCACTCTTGAGCCATGCCAGCAAAGAACAGATTGCCAGCCAGGTTAATCATGCCGTGAAACCAGGTTGCGATGATGACGCTTCCACGCGTATTCAACGCCAGCCAGGTCCACACAATGCCAAAGGCCAGCGAACTGACCAGGAACGATAAGAATGAATAGCCGGGCGTCGGCCACTCAGGCGACACCCACAGCGGCAGGTGATAAATAGCATGGACGATACCCAGGATTACAGCCACAAACATAGGGCGCTGTACATTCTTCGCCAGCATGTGCGGCAAGGCAAACCCGCGCCAGCCCAACTCTTCACCGGCCGCGAAAAGAAAGACGACCGGCAACAGCGCCAGCGCAGGCAACATGCTGCGGGTGAACGCCCCCCCACTCAACAGATCCGAACCGCCCCCCAGGGTCGCTATGCCAAGAATCGCCGCGCTTACAATTACCGGGATCCCCAATGCCATCAGGTGCCAGCCCCACCCCACGCGCCAAATACCCATCCGACTCCACCAGACGCCCACGGCCGCCCGCCCACCGGTAAACGCGCTTACCATCAGCGCCGCTAGCGATGGCGCGGCCGAAGCTACAAGCGCCATAAGGATAGGTGATACGGCCGCCAGCGGCACGCCCAGCCAGCCCAAAACAAAGGCCAGCACAAAAAAGACGACCAGCGGATATTGGGCTGCAAATCGGTTCATTACTAATCCGTCCAGTTCACCAAACAGTTTTGAAGGTCACGTCGTAACCGGTAGGCGATCCTAAAGTGCAAGCCCATCTTCCGGCGCAGATAAACGGAGTATTCAAATTATACCTATTGTCCTGTGCCAAATCATCCTCAATCTGCTCAACGGGATCAAATTATAATAACGCCATGAGAATGCACTGGGCTGTTCTACTGCCACTGATCTTTTTAGGAGCCTGTTCCGCCCCAACGCCAGTAGCTCACACTCCCACCGTACCGCCCAGGCCCGCCGTGCAGGTTTCCATCACGTCGTCTCTTACGCTCACCCCACCACCGTCAGCAACCCCACTGCCTACCGCAACCAGCCAGCCTACCCTTACGGCTACCCCGGCTCTGGCGCTTTGTTCGCCGCTAGAGGGTTATGCTCTGGCCGATCTGGCGGGGATGATCTCCAACCCCTACCACCCGCCTGCCCCCGGCTTAGATGACCCCCATCACGGGGTGGATCTGGCCGTGGTTCATCCCGACACGCAGATTGCCCTGGCCGGCCGCGCCGTTACAGCGGCGCTCGCCGGCAGCGTAGCCGCCGTCATCCACGACCGCTTCCCTTATGGCAACGCCATTCTGATCGAAACCCCGCTGGACTGGGCCGCGCCGGAATGGCTCGCGCAGGCGGGCATCCCCGAACCGGCTCCCACGCTGGCCCCGCGCTCGGCTCTCACCTGCCCGGCCCTCGAACCTGTGCCGGCCTGGGATGAGAACCACCGCTCGCTGTACGTGTTGTACGCCCATTTACAATCTGCGCCGGGCTTGCAGGTCGGCCAGGCGGTAACGTGCGGCCAGACCATTGGCGCAGTGGGCAGCAGCGGCAACGCCCTCAACCCGCACCTGCATTTTGAAGCGAGGGTTGGGCCGGCGGACGCGCAGATTGGCAGCATGGCCCACTACGATGCCTCGGCCACCCCGCAAGAGATGGCTGTCTACTGCCTGTGGCGCATCAGCGGGCGATTTCAGTTGGTAGACCCCATGCGGCTGTTGGGGAGTTCTCCCTGAGCTGCTTTTTAGGCGGACGGAGCTTGTGAACCACAATATCAATGTTAAAAGCAGTTGCCAGGCCGATGGGCAGGCCAAAGACCATATTGAGCCAGTCTTGCTGACCGAGGATGGAGACCACGGCTGTTCCCCCCCCTGGCGAGGACGATTCCCCATGCTCTTCTTACCCCCAAACTCACTATAATAAGCTTAGCTTGGTGTGGATGGCCCTACCACGCGCAGACTGATCTGAACGCTTTGGAGGGAAAACCGATGATTCCTGTTGGCGACGACCGTCTTCACGGGGCCAAACCAGCGATTGTCAATTACCTGCTGCTGACTGCCAACGTTCTTGTGTTTTTATATCAGGTGACGATGAGCCCGTCCGCAGCTCAAGATTTTGTCAACCGCTGGGGGACGACTCCCGTTCAAATCCTGCAGGGCAATCAGTGGATCACCCTGCTCACGTCAATGTTCCTGCACGGCGGCTGGCTGCACCTGATCGGCAATATGCTGTTCCTATGGGTGTTTGGCGATAACATCGAAGCGACAGTGGGCAGCTTCTTCTACCTGATCTTTTACCTGGCCGGCGGCGTGGCGGCCACCGCCACGCACATCTTTCTCAACCCGCAGAGCGCCGTCCCCAGCGTGGGGGCCAGCGGGGCGATCTCGGCGGTTTTAGGGGCGTATATCGTCATGTTTCCTCGCGCGCGCGTCCATGCTCTGGTACTGTTTGGCTTCTGGGCCTATATGACGCGCGTTTCAGCCATCCTCTTCCTGGGCATCTGGTTCCTCACCCAACTGCTCAGCGGCGTTGCCAGCCTCGGTGTACAGACGGCCCAAACCGGCGGGGTGGCTTTTTGGGCGCACATCGGCGGTTTTGTGTTTGGGTTTGTGATGGGTTTCCTCATGCGCGGCGCGGCGGCTGTTCGCCGGGCCGACTATCGCTAGAGCTTCTTACCCACCCTGGGGCGCCAGACCGGCACGGCGCGCCCGGAGCGTATTTACAATCATTTCCTTTTCCAGGGCGGCAATCAGAACCAGGTCAATGAGGATGCGCGCCCACAGGGCTGGCTGTACGTAGATCATGACGAACAGCGCGGCGACCGCGCCCAGCCCAACCAGCAGGGGGAATTTCCAATCAGGCCGGGTGACGAACCGCCTTGCGGCCACCAGCCCAACGAACAGCGCCATCAGGCCCACCATCAACTCGGCGGTCTGCACCCAGGGGGCTTCACTGCCGCCCTCGGCGCGCAGCTTAATGCCGGTCATCATTTTGCGTTCCATCATAAAGGTCAGCAGGTTCATTGCTGCGCCGATGACGGGATTCGCTTCCATCCCCGGTATCTGGATAGCCATGCGCACCAGCAGGCGCGTGCGCCCGTCGCCGATAGGGCGCAGGTACCAGCCCCAAAAGAGGCCGGTGTCGTTGGCATCAGGGCCGGGACCAGCCAACACGTAGCTGTTGCGCTCATACTGCCGCAGCACCAGCGCGTCTAAAATCATTCCCTGTCCAATTTCCGGGTTCTGCCATTCGCTGTGGATGGCGTTGGCGTTGTTATAGGCATCGGCGAAGGGGACGCCAAACGCCGCGTTGGTGGCTTTTTCAATCCACATATAGCTGTAAAACCCGCCGCGCGTATCGCCCATCTGGATGAGCCAGGGCCAGACCTGCTCTGGCGGCGCGTTGATGGTGATAGCGTGGTTCCACTCCATCAGGGGGCTGGTGATGAATTCATCACCAGGCAGTGTCAGGCTGCGCTCAGCGGGGGTGACGCCCCAATTCGGGATCAACAAGTTGGCTGCGCTGAAGCCGATCACCAGCGCGGCCAGAACAGCGGCCAAACCGGTCCAGAAACGGGGCGCACAAATTTTGGGGGGCATGATGGCTCTCTCCTGTCAACCTGGGGTGGTATTGGTTACAGTATAGCCTCTCGCGGCGGCGCGTTCATCCACTAAAAGGTGGATTCGTGCATTAGAGGGGATATTTTCAGCGAAAACCTGATGGAATATCCACTTCGCGGCAGTCATACTGCGCCTCTGGCATAGGGAATTTGATAGTTTTTGCCAGTAACCCGGGGCTATAAATGGCAATCTCATCACGCTGACGCGGGTTTAAAATGATGCGATACAGCCTGGTGATGAGAGCAAAAAAGGAGGAACAGCGAACCGTGGAGAGCGCGCGCGTCAAGTTTTATAACCTGAGTCTGGCAGAGCGCCTGGCATGGCTGGCCGAACATACCACGCTGACCGCCGAGGATCTGGCGGCCCTCAGCGGAGCAGGTGGGCTGACGGCTGAGCAGGCTAACCATATGATCGAGAATGTCATCGGCCTGCACGCCTTGCCGCTGGGACTTGCCCAAAACTTTGTGATCAACGGGCGCGAGGTACTGGTTCCGATGGCGATCGAAGAGCCTTCGGTGGTGGCCGGGGCGTCATTTATGGCGCGGCTGGCGCGCGCGGGCGGTGGTTTTACAGCCCATACCACCGCGCCAGAGATGATCGGCCAGATGCAGGTGATTCATCTGACCAACCCGGCGCTTGCCCGGCTGAAAATCCTCGAAAACCGGGCGCGGCTACTGGAGGCGGCTTCCGGAATCGACCCGGTGTTGGCGCGGCTGGGGGGCGGTCCGCGCGACCTGGAAGTGCGCCTGCTGGAACACCCCGCCATCGGCCCGTTCCTGGTCATCCACCTCATCTACGATGTGCGCGACGCTATGGGAGCCAATGCCATCAATACCGCCACCGAGCGGCTGGCCCCCTTGGTCGAAGAGATCACCGGAGGGCGGGTACACCTGCGCATCTTATCCAACCTGGCCGACCGGCGCATTGCCCGCGCCCGCTGCACAATCCCTCTGGCTGAACTGGCCTTCGGCGAGTATTCCGCCGAGGCCGTGCGCGATGGGGTGATTGCCGCATGGGCCTTTGCCGCCGCCGACCCCTACCGCGCGGCGACGCACAACAAAGGCATCATGAACGGGGTAGATGCGGTGGTCATCGCCACTGGCAACGACTGGCGCGCAGTGGAAGCCGGAGCGCACGCTTACGCGGCGCGCGGCGGCGCATACACTGCCCTGAGCATTTGGGACAAAGACGCCGATGGCAACCTGGTGGGGGCGCTCGAAATGCCCATGGCGGTTGGCGTGGTGGGCGGCGCAACGCGCGTTCACCCCACCTCCCGTGCCGCCCTCAAGCTGATGGGCGTGACCAGCGCCGCGCAGTTGGCCGAGATTATTGTTTCGGTGGGCCTGGCGCAGAACCTGGCGGCCCTCCGCGCTCTAGCGACCGAGGGCATCCAGCGCGGTCACATGGGCCTGCACGCCCGTCAGGTGGCAATTGCCGCCGGGGCAACCGGCGAAATGGTAACGAAACTGGCCGACCAGTTGGTGCGCGAGCGCAACGTGCGCATTGATCGGGCAGAAGAGATTTTGCGGGAATGGAAGCAATGAGCAATCACTCTCGATTATTAAAGACCCTGCGCCCGGTAGGGGTGATAGGGTATGGCGCTTACGTGCCGCGCTACCGGCTGCCAGCCGTCGAAGTGGCGCGCGTGTGGGCAGGCGGCAAAACCGGCGGCCTGCCGATTAAAGAAAAGGCCGTGGCCGGCCTGGATGAAGATGTGATCACCATGTCCATTGAGGCGGCCCGCAACGCGGTGGCGCGCGCCGAAATCTCGCCGGAAGAACTGCGCGCCGTGTGGGTTGGTTCGGAATCGCACCCCTACGCGGTGAAGCCCAGTTCGACCATCGTGGCCGAGGCCATCGGCACTACCCCCAGCATCCAGGCCGGTGATTGGGAATTCGCTTGCAAGGCTGGCACCGAAGCCCTGGTGGCGGCGGTTGGGCTGGTCGGTTCGGGCATGGCCGATTACGCCCTGGCGATCGGCATGGACACGGCCCAGGGTCAGCCCGGCGATGCGCTGGAATACACCGCCGGGGCCGGGGGCGCGGCCTACGTAGTCGGCCCGGCGGAAAATGCCCTGGCTGTCATTGAGGCCTCGTACTCGTTTGTTACCGATACGCCCGATTTCTGGCGGCGGGCCGAACAGAAATATCCCGAACACGGCCAGCGCTTCACCGGCGAGCCGGCCTACTTTAAACACATTCACGCGGCCGGCAGCACTCTGATGAAAGAAATGAACGTCACTGCCGCCGACTTCACTTACGCGGTCTTTCACCAGCCCAACACCAAATTCCCTCAACGCGCCGCGGCGCAGTTGGGTTTCAGCGAGGAACAGATTAAGCCGGGCCTATTGGTTCCTGTGATTGGCAACACCTACGCCGGGGCCGCCATGATCGGCCTTTCTGCCACATTGGACGTTGCCAAACCAGGCGACCGCATCCTGGTGGTGTCGTTTGGTTCGGGAGCTGGCTCCGATGCCTTTGCGCTGCGCGTGACAGAAGCTATTGAAGCGCGCCGCAGCCTGGCTCCCCGCACCAGTGATTATATCGCCCGCCGCACGCCCATTGATTATGCCACCTACGCGCGCTTCCGCGGCAAGCTGGCGATGAAGTAAGCACGGCTAGCGCCGGAATAGAGGTAGTACAATGATGTCCGATGTGATGGTTGTAGGAATTGGACAGACGCCCGTAGGCGAACACTGGGACGTATCACTGCGCACGCTGGCGAACCGCGCGGTGCAGGCCGCCTTGCAGGATGCCGCTCGCCAGGGAGCCGGTGAGGTTCAGCCGCAGGCCATGTATGTCGGCAACCTGCTCGCGCCGACCCTCTCACATCAGGCCAACCTGGGGGCACTGCTGGCGACCAACAGCGGCCTGACGGGGCTGGAAAGCTACGTCATCGAAGCGGCTGAAGCTTCGGGCGCGGCGGCCTTTCATATGGCGTACCTGGCGGTCACCTCTGGGCTGATGGACGCGGCCCTGGTGGTGGGCGTGGAGAAGTATACCGACGTGGTTGGCCCGCGCGCCGAGGCGGCAGTGGCAGAAGTCACCGATTTCGACTACGAAGGCATGATCGGCGTCACCCCGGCGGCACAGGCCGGGCTGATCATGCAGCGTTATCTGTATGAGACGCAGGCCCCGCGCGCGGCTTTTGGCCGTTTTGCCATGCTGGCGCACGCCAACGCCGTCCACAACCCCAACGCCATGTACCGGCGCGCCATCCGCCCAGAGGGCTACGACAGCGCCCCGCTGGTAAGCGACCCGCTTAACCTGCTAGACGCCGCCCCCTATGCCGACGGAGCTGCCGCCATCCTGCTGGCGCGCGCGGCTGTACTACCGTCCGCTGGCGCGGTCCCTCGTGTGCGCGTGACCGGCTCCAGCGTGGTAACCGACCGGCTGGCGCTGCACGACCGGCCCGACCTGCTGGCCTTTGACGCCGCGCGCCTCTCGGTAGAGCGCGCCTGCCGTCAGGCCGGCTGCCTGCCCCAAGACGTGGACCTCTTTGAATTATGGGACGGCTTCAGCATCTACGCGGCGCTCTCGCTCGAGGCCGCCTGCTTTGCCCCACGCGGCCAGGGCTGGAAGCTGGGCTACGAAGGCATGATTGGTTCGCAGAGCCGCCTGCCGATTTTAACGATGGGCGGGCAGAAGGGCCGCGGTAACCCGCTGGGCGCCTCTGGTGTGTACCAACTGGTCGAGGCCACCCTGCAACTACGCGGCGAGGCTGGCCCCAATCAGGTGCCGGGCGCACGGCGCGCACTGGTGCAGGCTTTGGGTGGGGCGGCGGCCACGGCTGTCACCCACGTGTTGGAACAAGCGTAAGCTGAGAAGGGAGAAACTTTCATGGAAGTACCGCGCCACTGGCGTTTAAAACAACAGCGTTATGGGCTGGTCGGAGAAGTCTGCCCGCACTGCGATTTTAAAATCTTCCCTCCGCGCGACGTCTGCCCTGAGTGCGGCGGCGAAGCCAAAGAACCTTACGTCTTCAGCGGCAGGGGCAGCGTATTTTCCTTCACCACCCTGCAAGAAGGCCCCGCCGGCTTTGAGAACACCGCCCCCTACACTGTGGCCCTCATCCAGCTAGAAGAAGGCCCCATCGTCACCGCCCAACTCACCGACCTGGGCGATCAGCCGGTCGAGATCGGCATGCCCGTCGAGATGGTCACGCGCCGCATTCGCTCCGACGGCGACGAGCGCGGGATTATCGTGTACGGATATAAGTTCCGACCGCGATTATAATTGACTGACATTATCTAAGAACTCGCTAGAGCCAGCCGTGAAATCATAAATCATGGCTGGCTTTTTCAATGTGGTGTGCTATACTAAAGATGTACTTACACTGTAAGTATAGGAGGTGCTATGATTAGACGTTTATTCAAAACTGGAAACAGCATTGTGCTTTCTCTGCCGAAAGAAGTGTTGGATGAGTTGGGTATTAAAGACGGCGAGAGTGTTAACTTGGAACTGGACCGCGGGCAGCGGAGGGTGATTATTGCACCCGTTGAGAAGTCAGTCGCAATTGCAGGCGTCAACGAGGAATTTGCACGGCAGGTAGATGAGTTTATTCAGCAATATCGCCCCGCCTTGGAAGAATTGGCGAAGTAGTAATTTCGTTGAAGTAACCATTCCAACGAACAGCATCTAAGCGAGCATAATGACTCAGTATCTGACACCCGAACAAGTCCTTTTCCTTCACAGCCGCCTCATTGCTGAAACCGGCGGGGGGCACGGGATCCGAGATTTAGGAATGCTTCTTTCAGCTTTAGGTAGACCGCAAGCGACCTTTGATGAAAAGGAGCTTTATCAGGATCTCTTTACAAAGGCAGCAGCCCTGATGGATTCTTTGGTTCGAAATCACCCTTTTGTGGATGGCAACAAACGGACGGCGATCACAGCTTCGGCGTTGTTCTTGAGGATCAACGGTTTCCAATTGGTTGTTGAAAACATCGAAATGGTTCGGTTTACCCTAGCCTGTGCACAGTCTCAGCTCTCCTTGGAGGAGATTAGGGATTGGTTCAATCAATACAGCACGAGTGCCGGATAAGGGCCTTACTCTTACTATAAAGATAGAAGCACCATACCCTTGTGGACCAAGTCCGGTATACGGGTATAAGTTCTGACTCGCCTGGAATATGCCGCAGGACTAAGATCTTCTCATCCTGCATCCTGGTCGAGGATCTCCTGCATGTTTTCGCGATCCTCAACCTTCACCTCGCGGCTCTTGCTGATAGTTACACATTCGAGCAAAGTATCTACAAATCAGATAACATCCTCTCCAACTGACCAGGTACGAATCCCCCAGTCCACCGATACGTGCTGGGGAGATTTTTTATATCATTCTGGCAAATTCAAAAAGGAGTTGAAATGCGCGGGGAAAAAATCCTGGTCTTTGGCGCAGGCGTGTTGGGGAGCCTATACGCGGCCTCTCTGAAGGAAGCAGGATATGACGTCCACATTGTCGTGCGTGGGAGGCGCTTACAGGAAGTCCGCTCACAGGGAATTATCCTGCAACACGCCTTTTCCGGTAAACGGACAGTCGTTCGACTGCAGGCGGTTGAGAAGTTATCGCCATCCGACAAGTATGACTATATCATCGTCTTGGTGCGAAAGAATCAGGTTGATGACGCGCTTGCTGTTGTCGGCAACAATAAGAACACGCCCAATATCCTGGTGATGGTCAACAATCCTTCCGGGTACCAGTCCTGGGTTAATGCGGTTGGTCAAGAGCGGTTACTGCTAGGATTTGCCGGCGCGGGCGGCGCAATAGACAATGGCGTGGTGATTTACGCACTGGCGCCGGGATTCTTCCAGCCGACGACGCTGGCTGAATTAGACGGGCGCGAAACCGAGCGTTTGAAGACGATGGCGAGGATTTTCAGGCAGGCTGGTTTTCCGGTTGCGATCTGTTCCAACATGGACGCATGGCAAAAAACGCATGTGGCCTGGGTTAGTCCCCTGGCGCAAGCCATCTATCAGGCTGAGAAGGCGGGAGTTTCGTTGAGTGCGTCCAAACCTCTTTTGAACTTGACGGTAGAAGCCATTCGCGAGTCGTTTGATGTCCTGGAAAAGTTAGGGATACCGATTACGCCGCCGATGCTCATGTTCTGGAAACGCCTGCCAAAATTTGTGCTTGTGGACAGCCTGGCAATTTGGACAAGGACAGAGCACTTCAAAACGCTGGCTTTGCGCCACAGCCTGGCTGCCCGCGATGAAATGCGCCTGCTTGCGGATGAATTTTCCATGCTCGCGCAAGTCGCGCAGCAACCGACCCCGGCATTGGAGCAACTGACAAGGAGATAAGGATAGTGTTATCCAACCCATCTAATATCATCGAAACGCGCGGATTGAGCAAAACGTTTGGCGCTGTGCAAGCCCTGAAAGAGGTGGATTTGCAAGTGCCACGCAATTCCATCTTCGGTTTTCTTGGTCCGAATGGAGCGGGCAAGACCACGCTGATGAAAGTCCTGCTGGGGTTGAGCCGCCCAACATCAGGCAGTGGAACGATCTTCGGTCATGACATTGTTCGTGAAAGCGTCGCCATCCGCGAACGGATCGGCTACCTGCCTCAACAGCCGCGCTTCGTTGAGTACATGACAGCTCGTGAGAATCTGCTCTTCGCTGCGAAGTTCTTCTTTCGTGGTCCCCAGCCTAAGGTCCGGGAAAGATGCGATGAGATGCTGGAATTGGCCGGGTTGCAGGAGAAGGCGGATCGTCCCATCAAAAATTTTTCCGGCGGCGAGAAGCAGCGTCTCGGCATTGCGCTAGCGCAGGTCAATTATCCCGATTTGCTGATCCTGGATGAACCCGCCTCGGCGCTCGACCCGCTCGGGCGGCAGGAGGTACTGGCGTTGATGGAACGTCTGCGGAAACACACCACGATCTTCTATTCGACTCACATCCTAGACGACGTGCAGCGAGTCAGCGACAGCATCGCCATCCTGAACCGGGGCGAATTGGTGGCAAGCGGGCCGATCGAACAAATCCTGAATGGCAGGGATGGCGTGGTTTATAGCGTGACAGTAAAAGGGTCCCCGCAGGGATTCGGCAAGCGGCTTGCAGAACTCTCATGGGTGACGCATGTCTCGACCAAACAGCATGACGACGCGAGCGTCTGGCAGATTGGAGTGAGCGACGATGCGGTTGCCCAGACTGCATTACTGCGTTTCGTATTGGAGGATCAGAACGTTACTGTGATCGAATTCAGCCGCAAAAAATACGAACTGGAGGAAGTGTTCATGGAGATCGTGAAAGGAGAGGGTAATGGCATCCAATCTTGAACTTCAACGCGTGAATGAATGGAACAGACTGCGCGGTTTTGCCAACCTGTTCCATAAAGAGAACCTTGCCTGGTGGGGAACCCGCCGCTGGTGGCTCAATGCCCTGTTGTGGATGGGAATGCTGGGAGGACTGGTGAGCATGGTGCTGTTCATGCTGCCCTCGGTTGCCGAAACGACCGACGACCCGAATGTGACAGCCGCAGGCGGTCCGATTGCCTTTGGTCTGGAGATGGGGCGCACCGTTTTTTTTGAACTGGGGACGATGGCGCTGGCAATCGGTGTGATCGTACTTTGCCAGGACCTGATCGTGGACGAGAAGCAATCGGGATTAACCGAATGGCTATTGGCAAAGCCAGTCACACGACGCGCCTGCGTGCTTGCTAAATTGATCGCGTCGGTGCTTGCTGTGCTGGTTCTGTTAGTCGCCCTACCATCTCTAGCGTCGTATCTCCTGCTATCCGTGCGGATTGGGTCGTTCTTTCCGCCACTGCCCTTCCTGAGCGGCATGGGGATCATGATCGTGCATACCCTGTTCTATCTCACTCTGACTTTGATGTTGGGTACATTCTTCAATTCCCGTCCGCCCATTTTGGGAATTGCGCTGGGCGTTTTGTTGGGCGGGAATCTGCTCGCAGGTTTTCTCAAGCCTTTTCTGTCCGTTACACCGTGGGGGCTTGGAAAACTTGCTTCGCTGGTGGCGGGTAGTCAGCCCTTGCCGCCCACGTTGTTGTTCCCACCATTGATTGCCTCTGCGTTGTGGAGCCTGGTATTCGTTTTCATCGCAGTTGTGAAGTTCGAAAGAACAGAGTTTTAGAAGAAATGCTGAGCGTCAAAGATGCGGAAACTTCTTATGAAACTTCGACAAATATCAGCTTCGCTTTGGATCGTGTCTAACACGGCATTCGCCCCCTCGAATTTCGAGAGATATTTCGCGGATCAGTGTTGAACGTGAGGGTGCAGGAGCAGAGATGAAGTCGGATACAAGGTCGTTGGTGAGACATCGAGGCAGTTCAAGAAATATCGCGCCTTCGCGGAAAGACGCGACGCAGCGAAATGTCGGGCGTGTGGTCCTGTCAGCGTTATTCGCACTGGTGTTGACCGTTGCCTGTACCCATAATCGGCGAGGAGCTGAGTTCCGCAATTCACTCCAGTCTTTCACCGAGCATCTTGATGAACGCATTCCCCCCTTGATGGATCAATATGACGTTCCGGGCGTGAGCATTGCGCTGATCCACAAAGGGAAAGCAGTGTGGCTCAACGCCTATGGCTATGCTGATCCTGAACACAGGCGCAAGATGACAGTTGATGCAGTCTATCGAGTGGAGTCCATCTCTAAATCGGTTACCGCCTGGGGTGTCATGAGGCTGGTCGAGCAGGGTTTGGTTGACCTGGATGCGCCAGTACAGCAATATCTGGGCGATTGGAAATTTCCAGAGTCGGAATATTCCGAGTCAAAAGTCACTATTCGAAGATTGTTGAGCCACAATGCCGGTATGCCGCTGGGAACCATTGGGGTGAAGGTGGAATATCCGCCCCAGGGCAATACACCCACCCTGCAAGATTTCCTGACGTCTGAGGCGCGTCTTTTCAACGAACCTGGTTCGGGGTTCCTGTACTCTGACACGGGATTCAATTTGTTGGAACTGCTAATCGAGGAGGTAACCGGGCGTGATTTTGCGGAGTATATGACGAATGAAGTGTTGATTCCGCTTGGGATGCGGGACTCCAGTTTTGCCTGGGATGAGAGACGGCGTCCCTCGATTCCCATCGGCTATGATCTGAAAGGCAAATCGGTGCCGGTGTACGTGTACCCGGCGAAAGCCTCCGGCGGTCTGTTTGCAACTGTGGAAGATATCGCCCGCTTTGTCAGCGCTGAGATGACAGGCTCCCATTACACAGCACGTCGTCCACTTTCACAGGAGGGCATTCGAATACTCCACTCTCCGCAGGTGGATATTCCCGGCATCTACGGCATCGTCTCTGACTCGTATGGGCTCGGGCACTTTATCGAGAACCTCCCCGATGGCCGGCAGGCAATCTGGCATGGCGGGCAGGGGCATGGATGGATGTCTCATTTTCATCTCGTTCCAGAATCTGGCGATGGGATCGTTATTCTGACCAACAGCCAGCGCAGTTGGCCTCTCATGGCGCAAGTATTGAGCGATTGGGCAAAGTGGAACGGTATCGGCTTGGTAAAAATGGGCAGGATCACTTACGGAATCGCCATCATGCGGGTGTTGACATCCCTGGTTGCGCTGGCTGCGCTGTGGCAAGCGGTTCGTCTGATTCAGGGATTACAGAGCAGGGATCGGACCTTCGCGCCGCTTTCCAGAAATTCTCGGATTGCGCGGCTGTTACAGGCAATGCTCGGCCTCAACGTGATTGCCGCGTTGGCATGGTACGCCGCGCAACCCTACCTGATCGTCTCATCAATATTTCCCGGAATAGCAGGCTGGACAGGAATTTCGTTTTTCGGCATGTCAGTCGTCATGATTCTTTCGGCTTTGTTCCCACACAGTGATGTACGGTCACATGAGGCAAAAGAACACGGATATAAATTCAATAGGAGATGATATGTCATCGGTCAATCTTAGTTCGCAACAAGTCAAAAAAGGGCTTGCCCTACTTGTCGCTTTCATTGTTCTATGAGCAATTCTGACTTATACAACAGGTACAAATGACGAGACACAAACCACTTGGCAACGCATTTCATTTCTGAGAGGCGGCTTTCTCGTCCTCTCCGTGGGTTTGACGAACTTCGGTTTCACCCGTTGGGTGGGAGTCGACCTGCGCCAGTGGTGGCACTACGATCGCAAACGCCTGGCGGGCGACATCGGATGGGGCTTCTTGGGATTCATCCTGTGTTTTTTTGTAAACATCGGTTTCGTCCTGCTTGCCTCAGGGTTCGGATTGCTCCCACAGGAAGCCGTCACTGCCCAGCCTGCCCGGTTATCTTTTCTAGATTGGTTCCTGAATTTGTTTTTCGGGTTTGCCATCGCCAGTTTTCAGGAGGAAACTATCTTTCGGGGCTTCCTGATGGACGCATTGCAACAACGATTCGGCCTTGCATGGAACGTGATCATCCAAGGCCTTTTCCCTCGCACACATCGGATATCTGCCCCTTGAGCGCTGGATTCTCTTTGCCAACGTTTTTGCATTCGGTTTGCTGTTCGGAATTTTGCGGGTGAAACGCAGTTCTCTGATTGCCGCCTGGATTGCTCATGGCTTGGCCGGTTAGGAAAGCCAGCAAGATCATTCATGTTTAATGTGCTTAGATCACTCAACCCGCCAGTCATCTTTAGAATCGCTTTTCGCCGCCGCTTTGACAGCCCGATGTAACCCACCGGGATCCAAATGACAGCGGCGAATGACCCCGATACGCGAATCGGTGGAATGGCTTCGTGAATTAATATTTTTGCTTGCCTTCGATCGTGAATTCACCTGTACGGGTGCGCTCTTTGGCCCGGATTGTCACGCCGTCTCCCCGAAAATTCAATTCCAGGGTGTATACATCGTGATTGGCAATCGTGTCGTACTCAAACAGAAGAGTCTGTGGACCGGTCCAGTTGCAGCGCAGACCCATTGGGAGTTCATGCTCACCAATTGGATACATCCGATAGACTCCATCCATGCCGATGAGTAATTCGCGATCAGGCTGATTGTAAAAGGTAGCAAACAATGTTGCTTCCTGAGCCCCGGTAAACTCCCAGCGGATTGTTTTCAGATCAAGAGGGCTGAATTCAAATTCATAGGTTTTACCAGAAATCTCGTATGCTGTTTCGGGCAAAGGCGGAACTGCCTGCGGAGATGGGGGTTGTTGAATCGATGCCAATGCGGTGCGCAACCGCTCCACCGCCGCTGGATTGGCAGGTATGGGCTCAGCCATGTTGATCATAGCGGGGATAAGCAGTGGGGTAATCTCGTTCCATTCGAAGCCGCCGCCGGTGGTGACGATCACCATATTTAATTGGGGAATCACCCGGATATATTGCCCGCCGCGTCCCTCAGCCGCGAACTCCACAAACTGGTTAGCGGGGGGTACCCACCAGCCATAGCCGTAATTGTCACCCTGACCAGTTTTCTTCTGCAAACGAGTTGCATCCCTCACCCATTCCGGCGAAACAATCTGCTGATCCCCCCACTTGCCCTGATGCAGCATCAGGTAACCAATCTTCGCGAGATCGCGCGGATGCATGTATAAGCCTGCCCACCCGTCGCTATACCCATCCGGGTCTGCCTCCCAAAGGAAATCGGTTATGCCAAGCGGTTCAAAGAGGTAGAGGCGGGCAAACTCTGCGGCTTGCATTCCGGTTGCCTGCTGGAGGATTGCAGATAGCAAATGCATGCCGGGGCTGCAGTATTCAAAGTGGGTGCCAGGAATATGAGCAACCTTGAGATCGAGCGTAAACTGCACCCAATCCGGCGCACTGCCCATTTCAGTTAGGGTCTGCTCGTCATTCGCTGAAATACACTCTAACCCAGAGGTCATTCCCGCTAACTGCCTGACTGTGATGAGGTTTTTCCAAAAAACACGATTCGCAATCTTGCGATCTGGGAAGAACGATAGGATGGGGTCATCTAGATCCAACATCCCTTGATCAGCCGCAATACCAACCAGGGTTGTCATGATGCTCTTCGTTACCGATGCGATTTCGTGGTACGTTTGGCCATTGTAAGGATAAAAATAGGCGTCCAGGATCATCTCATCGCTGCGGATAACGGTAATGCTATGGACATTGATTCCGTTGGCACGAATTGACTGTAGGGCTTCTGCCAACTTAGCGGAATCAAAGCCCTGGTCTTCAGGGTTAGCCATTTGCCATTCCTGAGTGGGCCAATTTGAAGGCACTGGTATCTGGATAGGGGCTGGCGCGGGGGAGCAAGCCGAAATCAGAACCGCGAAAATCGCCAGTAAGATGAAAGCATTTTTGGACATGGCATAACCTCCGATATCTATAAGCATAATACGAAATAAGGGACTTGTTGGTTCCATTTTCGTGTCACTGGAATGACATTGCTTAAAACAAATATACAAACATAATTCCGACAAGAATTCCTGAATGTCGGTCACATCTATATTTATCAGGCGTTGGCCTATTTCTGGCCCGGCCAGGGGGCCGGGTATAAACCTCTTCCATGGACCGAGTCGGATAGGTGGGTATAAGTTTCGACCACGGCTGGCTGAAGCATAGGCCGATAAACAGCCATTCAACAAAAAAGCGGCCTCTACCGGGAGACCGCTTTTTTGATTATATATAATGGCGATCAAGAAGTCCTAGACTGCCTTCAAATCTTCAAAAGCAGTGTTTGGGGATCCAGCCCAGAGGCGGTATGATCTGCCACAGCGACTTCGGGAGGCAGTGGTGTCAGTTGTAACGCCAGGATGATCCAGGCAAAGGCCACGAGATAGGCAAGGAAGAAGCCAGCCGGCAAGCGCCATAAAATTGTGAAGAACCTTTCCTTTTGCCATCCCCGCGAATGCCAGGATACGCCTGTCACCGCTGCTAAAACTGGGAACTCCGGCTCGCAGCAGGCTAATTTGAACGCCTGATACCTGATTGCGCAGGCGAATTACCTAAGCATCGCACAAACACCTGGAATTCACCGCTGACCATCAGTACTACTACGACGAGCAGCATCACCAGCGTCAGTCCGATATTTGCCCATACAGCATTTTGTAAAACAAACAAGTAACCGAAAGACCCTTGCGCGTTATTCAAAGCAATATGTGCCAGAGCAGTCACCAGCACGCTGTTCGTCTTGATATAGACATAGGCCAGGTAGGTAAATGTGCAGATACTGCCCAGCGCCAGGACCGGGAGAAGGATCATCTGGGTCTGTGGATCGGCCTGCTGCGGGGTTACCAGAGTCAGCGGCAGGTGCCAGGCAAACCAGAGCAGCCCACCGATGATAAATGCAGCCCAAGGGCAGATGGCATACAGTCGCGGGAACAGCAGACCGCGCCAGCCCAACTCCTCACCTAAACCGGTGATTAAACCAGGCATGAGGTTGAAAACCGTCAGCCCACCAATGAAGTATACCCACAGCATTATTTCAGGCGTCATCCCTTCTGGTGTGGCGGTGTTGAGATCCTTTCCAACCGCTGTGAATTGCACCGCCAGCCGGTCAAGAAACACCTTGCCGCTTAGATCCCAGATGCCTGCGCCGAGAAGTGTGTATGCCGCGAAAACAAGCGCGCTGATCCCCAGGCTGAACAGCCAGAATTTCAAAACATTTGACCAGCGCCCTACGCGGAAACGGAGATCGCTGAACCTTAGCGGGTCAAAGAAGGCACGGGTGATCAAGGCTGCTATTGCAGGGAGAAGCATATATCCTTGCACGAGAAAGGCGCCATACTGCCCGGTGCGCAGCATCCCCAGAACGAACCCGCCGCTAAGCACGCTCAGGATAATCAGGTAAGCAGTTAAACTCTTCAATTTCATGCCGATCCTCACTCTTCTATTTCATCATAAACTCCATCATAAACAGATCAGGGCCGTCAACATCCTGCCGGATAGGGAGTTCACGTCCGTCTGGCGTAGGGATTTGAACTGGACAGTTGACCAGGAAAAAAACCTTCTTTCGCACAAAAAAAATCCTTATTCTGTTGGAGCAACAGGCTGGTTGAGTTTCGGTAGATTAAAAGGGCGAACTTCATGTGTTCAGGGAGAAAATTTCAATGATCAATGGTTTTTCCACGCGAATCGAAAAAGAGCCTATACCGGGTTCTCCCACCGGCTCGAAACGTTTCTTTACCCTGGTGATCTTTCTCATCTACCTGCTGGGAGTGATCGTTTACAGCAGTATTCGATATACCTTTCCTTCTGCTTCTCACTTGCCCGGCAATATGCTTACGATGGTGTTTGCGCTCGTCCTGCTTTGGCTGGGCATCGGTGGACTGCGCAATTTGCACATCCCCTTAGGTTCAATTGGCGTAAACAGCCGCAAGGCGCTGGAAGCCGCCGGGATCATCCTGCTGATCTGGTCGGCCTTTGCACTGCTGATTTTCGTAACCGGTAACTTTCAACTGGCCGGTCTGTTACAGCAGTTAAAAACGCCTCTCGCTGGTATGATCACCAACTGGCTGTTTGTGGGTCCGGCGGAAGAGATCTTATTTCGTGGATATATCCTTAATTGGCTGCGGAGCCGGTTGGCAACTTTCGGGAAGGTAAAGGGAATCTGCCTGGCCGTTTTTATTACCAGCCTGCTATTTGCCACCACCCACATCCCAAAAGATGTGTTCCAGATCGCTCAGGGTCAAATGCCTGCCGCTGAATTCATTAACAGCATGATCGTGAAATTCATTTTGGGAACTTTGCTCGCCTACGTCTATCTGCGCACGAAGAATATCCTTCTGGCGGCAATGGTGCATGGTGGCAATAATGCTCCGCTTCTTGGCGAACAGGGTGACCTTATCATCCACCTTCTAGCCGTCCTGCTGATTGAAGTGGTGCATTTCGTACACCAGCGTTTTCACATGCAGAAGAGCGTTCGCATTTGAAGTACCAGAGCGTTCTCATCTCAAAACCCCACCTGGGTATACCAGGATACAAACGGTTCACTGGCGGTATAATTCCACGATCCATGAAATCCTACAATGACCTCACCAATCTCGGAAAACTGCGCCGGCTGCACGAGCTGGCATGTGCGGCAATCAAACAATATGATCTAAACGACCCGCAAATCAATTTCTACGCCTTTGCCACTAACCTTCTCTTCCGCGTGACCACCGCGACCGGCGAGCGCTTCATGCTCCGTCTGGCTTCTCCCGGCTGGCGCACCTTCGAAGACCTCTGCTCTGAGGCGATGTGGTTGCAGGCGCTGGCGCGCGACACGGTCGTGCCTGTGCCGCGCATCATACCAGCCCGTTCTGGTGAACTGGTGCTGCCGCTCAACCGCCCGGATATTCCTAACGTTTGGAATGCAACCCTGATGAGCTGGGTACCGGGCCGGTTGCTGGGGAAGTATCTCACCCTCTCCAACCTGACGAAGATGGGCGCACTGTTCGCCTCGCTCCACATACACGGCGCGGCATGGAAACCGCCCGCCGGCTTTACCACACGCCGCTTCGAGCATTGGCTGTCACGAGGCGAGGAGAACCGTATCGTTGGGGTTGCAGATGCAGAGCTGCCTACCGGTCAGCGCGTACTGCTCGAACGCATCCATGAACATGTCGAGTCCGTTTACGCCTCCCTCAACCGCTCCGACTTACGTGTCATCCACTGCGACCTGTGGCACGACAACATCAAGCTCTACCGCGGCGTGCTCTATCCGCTCGACTTCGAAGATACGGTCTGGGGTTTCCGCGCGCACGATATCGCTATGGCCATGCTCGACCTGCTGGAAACGGTAGGAGAGGAGCGTTACCCGGCGCTGCTGGCCGCCTTTCGACGTGGTTACGAGGCTAACCTGCCCTGGCCGGCCGAACCGATCGAACCCTTCCAGATCGGACGGCTGTTGTGGAAGATCAACTGGATGGCGCGCTTTCAGCCGAAACACCTTTCAGGGATGGTCGAGCGCTACGTACCGGTGTTCGAGGAATACGAGCAGTCGGGGCGCGTGATTCTCCCTCATGAACTGTAGTTTTGCCAGCTTTATCGAAACTACAGTGCCAAAGCAGGTTCTCGAACAGTACCTGATTTCACAAATCTCTTTTTATCCTCTGACCATAAGGGGCGAGCCAAGTTATGAAACAGTCAATTGTTCACATTGCCCTGGTAGTAAACGATTATGATGAAGCGATCGCTTTTTATACCGAGAAACTTCACTTCACACTGATTGAAGATACCTATCAGCCAGCACAAGATAAACGATGGGTGGTGGTTGCTCCGCCTGGTTCGGTGGGAACCACCTTACTTTTGGCGAAAGCGTCCAAACCAGAACAGAAACCGTTTGTGGGGAATCAGGCAGGCGGACGCGTATTTTTATTTCTGAACACTGATGATTTTTGGCGAGACTACAACGAGATGGTGGCTAAGGGGATCAAGTTTGTCAGACCTCCCAAAGAAGAAGATTATGGTCTGGTCGCTGTTTTTGAAGATTTGTACGGCAATTTATGGGATTTGCTGCAGCTAGTTCCTAACCACCCGATTTCTATACGGAACGGCTGAATATCATTTTTTGTTGCTAATCGAAGGTAATCATTTCAAGAGCAGAGGCCGCAGGTGTACTCAAACCCTGTGGTCTTCTTAATTTGCGTACCGGCCACAGGAAGGATGTTCTGTGTTTTTTTCAAAAGGATGGTTTGTCTTATAAACTCATGAATGTGATTCGCACCGCCGCTCCTCGCGCAGCTTCAAGCCCAACGCAATCTCTGAGACTGTATTAGCCAAAATTCTTGAAGCCGCCGGGAATCAATCCTGGATTGCCACTGCCCCGGTGGTAATTGCATGGTATGCGAATATTGATTGGCATCTCAAACCACCCACGGACTTCTAGAAGTATCTGCGGCAATACCCTGGTTGCATGCAGCCCACGGAGGTGATTTGGCCTCTAACCGAACCTGTTTGTTGTCAAGGCGGGGAGGGCGGGTTGTGTTCCAAGTTTGACAACTACAACCTGATTTTCCCCTCCGTAGCGATTACGGAAATCCTCCAAACAATCGAATAGGCGATCAGAAACAGGCACCAGCCTGTCATTCTGCTTTTTCACTCTGCCTCGGACACGGTTCGTACTCGTCCGAGGCAGTTTTTATTCTTGCTGATTCAGGCATCGGAGTTACTCCATGAGGCTCCAATGATCCTGTATCAGCCACTTGATTTCGATCTCATTCCAAGCGATCTCTTTGTTCCGAAGATCCTTCCTGGTGTTTTTGGCTATACCGGGGATTGCCGCTATTCCGTTGTTCGGTGGGAAGAAGATTTGGGCAACGCGACCTTGGAAGATATTTACGCGGCAAACTCGCTTGATCCCATCATCTGGCTGACCTATATCACGCACCCAGCTATTGCAGATTGCATTACTGGGGAAATATCACTGGATATCTTCTCTTTTGAGCAGGATTGTTTGCTGTTCGATTGGGTCGATTGCCAGGTATATCTGGGCGAATATGTAGCAGCTCGCGCATTCCTCGACCACGTGCGCGCAGGCTGGCTGCTGCCTCCTGCCAGGCGCATCCCCTTTACCACCCAAAACCTCAAAAGCTACACATGCGACCAGGAGAGCCTCGTTGGCCTCCTGCGGATCACTTTGGATCAACGCCTGCGTTTGAACTAACCAGGCGAATACGTTGGAAAGCATAGACACGGAGGCTCAACGATGAAGGCGAAAGTCATTTGTGTGACCAATCAAAAAGGTGGCGTCGGCAAGACCACCACGGCTGTATCCCTTGCTCATGGATTAGCCCGAAAAGGCAAAACCGTTCTGTTGATCGACCTGGACCCGCAAGGCCAGGTTGCAACAGCATTGGGTATGAACCCGGAAGCCGGGGCTTTCTATCTGCTCACGATGGGTCGAACGCCCCAAGAAATGAATTTCGTCCAGCAGTGGATTCGGCAAACGGGCCGTGAGAACCTGTGGATCATCGCAGGCAGTCAGGAAACAATGGCTGCCCAAACCGTGATGAACGCGCAGAACAAGTTGGTCTCTCACATTCGGGAAGCCATTACGCCCTTGATGGTTAAGTCCCTGGCCAACTCAAAAGGTTTCGATTACCTGATTTTCGACACTGCTCCTTCTGTTGGCGGTATCCAGGAACGGGCAATCTGGGCTGCGGACCTGGTATTGGTTCCCACTGCAACAGAATATCTTTCAGTTGATGGCGTCAAGAAAGTATCCGAAACCATGTTGATCTTACAGCGGGAAAAAGCCTGGAAAGGTTCTCTGCTGGGCGTTCTCCCGACGTTCTTCGACGAGCAAACGCGGGAAAGTGCGTCGGCGATGGATGACCTGCAACAGGGTTTTCGAGATCGTGTTTTTCCTCCGATTCACCGGGCAACTCTTTTGCGGGAATGCGCTGCTGAAGGCGTGACGATCTTTGAAAAAGATGCCCGATGCCGAGCAGCGGAAGAATACCGGCGTGTAATTGACTTGGTTCTCAAATACTAAGGGGGATACGATGACCGAAAAACGGCGGCGCAATGTATTTGGCAGTGACTCACAGCCGGACAGTGGCGCGGGTGCTCTATCAGAAAAATTATTGCCTGAAGAAGCAACTCCGGCAGCTCCAGTGGCCCGTTCTGTCGTTGATCAGCTGACCTTTGCTGAAACGAGGAAAGCTTCTTCTGCTCCAAAACCACCCCGGCCGGGACAGGTTAGTTATCGGGGTTTTCCAGGCGAGCTAAAAGAATCGATCCATGCAGCAGCCCAAGAACTGCAGGTGAACATCGATGAGGTAGTACGTGCCACATTGGAATATGCCCTTGGAGTGTACTGGTCTGGCAAGCTGGAACTTGATCCAATGCCTGCCAGGATCAAGATGACGCTTTACCCATCAAACTCCAAAACGATCGTTCAGGGAAAACCACGAAAAGGGCAGAAGCGAAAGAAAACAGATAAACCACGTTGGGCGACTGTGGTGACCTTCCGGGGAATACCGGACGAGCTTCAGGAGGCGGTCAAACAACTCGCTGAGGAGCGCGATATCCCGGTTGGTGAAGTCGCTGCTTATCTCATTGAGACCGGGATGCGCGCGTTTCGATCTGGCGAATTGGTTCTACATCCAGTTCCCAAACCCGGTGCAAATACGCTCTATGCGGAGTAGATCATGCGTAAGCAAAAACATGAACCTGTAGTCCGTCGAAAAAATACACGTAAGCCACCTGCTTACCTATGGCTTACGTTCTGCTTACGGGTGGTTTACATTCCTGCTTACGTACTTGCTTACGTTGCCTCGCCAGGAAGGCCGTAGAGACGTGTGGTATGCGAGATGCGATCTTCTCTATCCCTTATTCTCGATTTGCCGATTTCTGCTGTTTTCGGCTGCGGTGACTGCTCATGAAGATGACGCCTGAAGATGCTTGGAACGCAGCAATTGGCCAGCTCCGCATGGAGATGAGTAAAGCATCCTTTGATACCTGGGTCGCTTCTGCGCGGTTGTTAGAAGTGAGCGATGGCGTATTTTCGATTGGTACGTATAACGCCTACAGTCGGGATTGGCTGGAAAGCCGACTGACCACAACCCTCTCGCGGATGATTACAGGAATACTCGGCCAACCAACAAGTATCCAATTCGTCGTTTTATCGGACATTGTGAATCGTGAGGATGAAGCCGAACCTGAACGAGAGGCTGAAAACAAGCTGGAAACTGCTCGACCACCAGATGAACTGGAAATCCAGGATATCACCCGAGAGCTGCACACGCTAATCGTTCAGCCAGATAAGGTTGTTGTAGTTCCGAAGTATCTGCTGAGATGGCTTCCCCTGATTGGTCCTGACCTGTTCTGGATGGTCATCGCTTTCCGGCAAGCACGCTTCTTGAACACGATCAGTTCCAACCGGAATAAAGCATTTACTGCCCGGGCTGAGGAGATCTACCGCTGGAGTGGAATGAGCCGGGCAACCTTCTGGCGGAATCTCGACCGAGAGGAGCTTGCCTGGTTTATCGAGCGGTTGCCGCAGACAGGTTGGGGATTGAATACGGAAACCGGGCGCGCAAAACAAAATCCGAACCGCTACCGAATCGAGGTCGATGTTCCCATGACTCCAATGGACGCGGAAGCCGTTCGTGATTATCTGGTAGCTCACGATTTCCTGAGTGATCCGGTCGGAGCATTAACCACAGCATTCCATGCCCCGATTCGCGATGTTCTCGCTTTCCCCTCACCTCGGCCTTCCCCAGAACAACGGAGCATGATGCCGTGCCCGTATACCGTACAAAGTATCGTGGCAAATCTTCTGGAAAATGTTCCACACCTTCAACCCATGCCTGATCGACAAATACAAGACCTCTGCACGCAGCTCTCTGAAAAATTACTGCGACCACTCGAAAATTTTCAGCTTTCCTGGTATTTCCTCGAAGAATGGCTTCCGGTGCTCGGCACTGGGCCTGCTGCTCTGGTGGCCGTCCTACGCAGCTACGGTTACTACAACCCGATCACCGGAGAACTCCGCGATGAGATCTGGATCGAGGGCGGGTATGAGGAGTTAGCCCAGATACTGGGATTACAGCGTGCAAAAACGCTGGTGGAGTGGCTTCCCAGTGCGGTAAACCATGGAAAGCAACTCGATAGCTTGACTTCAAAGGCGCGCCAGGAGAAAGAGCGGATCGAAGGTTTACGGAAAAATTTGGTGAAATTTCTCCAACGCGTGGATTACCGGCCAGGGAATGCTGGTTACGCTTTCAAGTTCAAGGTCAAACTGGATGCTGAGCCCTTGTGCGAAAAAGACGAAGTGATCCATTCAACTCTCCAGGCTATTTTGACACAGTGCCAGAAAAAGGTGGTTGTTTCTGATTTCACAGCCTGGATACAGCATGTTGACTTTGATCAGTTGACCAAGCAAGCCGCGGAGTGGCCGAGTTCCGGTTTTGAGACTCTCATACTGGACCCGGTTCTGGATTTGAGACTCTCTAACGGCGAGCGTTCCGGTTTTGACACTCTCAAGCAGATCCTCAGTTCCGGATTTGAGACTCTCAAACAGGCGCAGGTTCCGGTTTTGAGACTGTTTAAAGTACTTCTTGGTTTAAAAACTTTAAAGCCATTACTGGATTCACCAACCAGCACCGCCCAGCCAGAACAAGAGGTGGAGGGGGCGGAATGGAAATTGGAGACTTTGTTGGCAATCAATCATGTTAGCCAGAAAAAGCGCGAGGTTCTGTTCAGGCAAGAAACTTCAGGGAAACCATTTGTTTCCTGGTTACTCTATGCGGCAAGCTCGCGTGGTGAGGCAATCAAAGACCCAGTGAGTGTTGCGATTAGCAAGCTGTTGGAGAATCCGGGTGAAGGCGCAGGCGGTGCGTTTGATCGTTTGGCCGAATTACTGGATGAGCAACTCCTCGATCTGATCTGGGATGAATTGAGCCTGAATCGGCCAACGCATCGAGATTGGCGTCAGGCGATGGAGAATGCTCCCCGACACCGGGTGAAACAACTTGCTGAACAACTGGGGCTTGATGTTCCTGTCAATGAACAGGTTTATTAAGCCCTGTGTATTTGATCGATCCATATCACCATCAAGGAGAACAAAAAAATGGCGCAAGGCAATCATGTATCGGTAAAAGGTGACATCACCGGGGATATTTATTATGACATTTTAGATATTGGAGAAAAGCAGACGCCTTATCTCCGCCTCTACATGATGATCAATGGCAGTCGGGAAGCCTACCCGGTCAAGGGCCTGCGAATTTGCATGTATGGGCTATTGGCCGAACTGACGTATGCCCACGTCCAGAAAGGCTCGCGGATTTTTGTGGAAGGGCACGTTCAGACGCGAACGCGGCGCAATAACGAGGTGGTGGTAGAGATCGTCGCAGAAGACGTGGACTTTATCCGTAATATCGATTACGAACGCGGCAACCGGGTGGCAGAAGAACTGCGCAGCCGCGGTCTGTTCAACGCTGTAAACCCGAGTGGGCAAAACCAGTTGACGTCGATCAGTTTGGGATATGGGGGAGCCATCGAAGGAGTTTACGATACGCCGATGGGCCAGACGGTGATGGCTTCTCAGACTGGAGAGCAGGCTTAATATGCAAACCTCACCAAGCAATGACCAGGAAGTAAAAGTTCCGGTCCCAGTCGCCGTCATTACCCTTCTGGTTTTGCTGACCTTGATCGGTATGTTTAACACCCATCCCGACACCGAAGGCCGTCCTTTACTACTGCTTCCGGATGTTTGGAAAACAGTGGAGTATCAGAAAAAAGCAATTGAATGGCAGGGTGAATTCTACCGGTTGGAAAGTGATTTGAACGGGCTATTAGCAGAAACTCAGGTTGGTGATCTCCTGGCTCAATCGCAATCGGCACAGAAGACGTTAGAGCGGGCGGCTCATCTTTCTCGCGAAATTGACCAGGTGCCCGCGCCGATGGCTGTTACTGGTTTACGGGACTTACTGGCTGAAACATCCATCGATTATCTGGAAGCCTCCCGGTTGGGCCTTCGCTGGTTGAACTTACCAAAAGAGGATGCCCGTATTGAAGCGTTAGCAAAACTACAGCAGGCACACCAGGCTTTGCAGCAATTGGAAGAGAGCCAATGGATCAAAACCCACTGAGACAAAACGCGGACGACATTACGATTACCAACCTTCGTCGCCTGATCCAGGTGCAGACAGACCTTCGTGACCAGGCAGAACGACGCGCTCATGAGGCTATCCTCATCTTTCAAGATTTGTTGCAGACCCTGGCTCCCGAAGAAAGTGAACGTATCGCAAGATCAGGCACAAGTTTCGAAAGCATGCCACTGTCCCAACTGGCCGACCTTTTGAAAGCCAGGTCTCGACAATTGGTCAGTGACGTTGCTCGCTTTCAGCGACCACAGATTGAAAACGCAGAGGAGATCATTGCCAGGGCATACACACAAAACTCTTTCTTGCGCGGAGAATTGAAACGCGTCCAAGATCAGCTCGACCAGATGATCGTTGAGAATAACCGTCTTCGCTCCGAGAACGAGGCGTATAAGAAGTCCAAGAGCAAGTCGGTGGAGAACGGTCAGGAAACACGGGGAAGCCGAGTTAATCAAGAACCCGTTACTCAGTCGCGTGCAATTGGCGGTGAGGGGGAACAGTCTTGGATGCAAGTGTGGCGCAATAGTAAGCACTTCGATCAAGACTCAAAAGCGATTGTTCTTCTCGGGAAAACTGGATTATCACGCCGGCCCGAAATCGAAATAGAGCTTGGGAAAGTCCTAGAGGTCGGTGAGAACAGTGGCACACAGCCTAGAGTCATTCGGCGGCTGGAAAAGGAATGGGGGATGGTGAGCATCCAAAAACCATTTCAGACCCGGGGCGCCAGCTCTGGTGGATCACATCCAGATCTTATTGTGTTGACAGATCGGGGTAAGTACGCTTATCGGATATTGATGGGGACGGATGCGGTACCCAGCGAGTTTGAACGCTTGCGTCCTTCTCACGTATCTGCTGAACACACGCTGCTCAACATCGAGGTAGCGGAATTCTTACAGCAGGAAGGTTACACCATCATGACGGAGGTGCCGGTCATTGAGCTTCCCCAGGGAGGGAAGTTTATTCCAGATATTGTCGCCGAGAAGGGCTATGAAGTCTACTTTATCGAAGTGGAGCGGGGGACATCAAAGGATACCAAGGCCCGGCAGGCCAAATGGTTGAACTTTTACACGGCGAGTGCTGGCAAGATCTATGTGTTTTGCGACAACCTGGAATGTATGTGTGGCATTCGAAAAGAACTGCTGGATGCCTTGGGAGCGCACCGGGCGTCGTTTTCTTTGACGAATATGGCGCAGTTGAAGAATGGAGAACGCGGGAAGGATGGTTCGATCTGGCTGGATCGCCGGCGTGGGCATGCGCCACAAGCCAGGCACGAGCCCGAGTAGAGTCGTTAAGGGTCAGCACGAGCCAGATTTTTGGATTGAGGCCTTGTATTAAGTGATACTCTAGTATACAATGACGACAAGGAGTATGACAATGCCAAAAACGAAATCTGCGAAGAAACCTGTGCGATCCTTTCGACTGAGTGGTGAAACGTTGGGGCAAATTGAGGAATTGGCTGCCACAATGGGGCGTAGCGAGGGCAATATTTTAGAGATTGCTGTTGATCGGATGTACCGGGAGGAAGTACGCTTTCATCGCATACTGGATCCAAAAGCGGATTATCAAGTAACTGAAAGGAAAGATGACAAGGAGGTTGAATGAAGTTTATTTTTGAAATGGCTGCTGGGTTTATTCGTTTCATGTTTCGCATTCTTTCTCTGGGATTATTCCTGGTTGTTCTGGCAGTTGCCTGCTTTATTTATTTTCGTGGCAATCAGCCGATGCAGGTTGCCCAGCTTCCCGCCGACATGACCTACTGGCAATTCATGGCTGATCGCCTGGATGCGGCGCAAGAGGTCGAACCGAAGCGGTGTGGTGTGGGCCGGCTAATTACATTTGTAATCCTGGCGCCGGTCTACTCTTTGGTTTACACCGACGTTGGTCTACACCCAGGAGGCTTCTTGGATCGAGTTTCTCAGGACGATCAGAACATCCCCAATGGGATCGAGAATACCCCCTGGTACAATGTTCCGGAACTATGGTGGAACGTATTCGAAAAGATCTCCTGGAGTATGCTTGCCAGGCGTACGCCGGCATGCAATTTCCGACCAGTAGAAATCGTCGGCCAATAAGTAAGGAAAGATTTGAGAATCGATTGGGCAGGGAAAACAAGAAAATCTCCCAAATTGGGAGAAAGGTGCTATAATAACCTATGCGGATTATCTCACGTCGCCGTCTCGTCGAATTCTGGGAGATCCACCCGGATGCCGAACAACCGCTGCGAGCCTGGTATACAGAAGCTAAAAAAGCCAGTTGGGATTCGCCGGCAGAAATCAAAGCGGTCTATCGCAGCGTCAGTATCCTCTCCAATAACCGGGTTGTTTTCAACATCAAAGGGAATACCTACCGGTTAGTCGTGGTGGTTGAATACACACAGGGGAAAATGTTTATCAGGTTCGTAGGCACTCACGCGGAATATGACCGGATTGACGCAACAAGCATCTAGAATTGAGGGAAATATCTATGGAAATCAAACCCATTCGAACCGAAGCAGACTACGAAGCGGCTCTCGCCGAAGTGGAACGGCTGTGGGGAGCGGAACCCAGCACGCCGGATGGGGACCGTTTTGAGGTGCTGTTTACTTTGGTTGAGGCATACGAGGAAAAACAATATCCCATTCTGCCACCTGATCCAGTTGAGGCGATCAAATATTACATGGACAGCCGCGGGTTAGACCGGCGTGACCTGGAGCAGTACATTGGCCCGAGCGGTCGCGTTTCTGAGGTTTTAAGCCGAAAGCGTCCTTTGACTCTGGCGATGATCCGCAAATTGAATGCAGGATTGGGTATCCCGGCGGAGATATTGATCCAGAGCTCAGCAAGTGGCCAACGGTGAGGGTAACAATTATAGGGGTTCATATGGGCAACCTTTATCCATAATCGATAAGGTTGCCCTTAAAAATATCCGGCTCTCGGCGATTGATGAATACGCAAATAAAACACCCCCGACTATCTTCTTTTCGGAAGAAAGCAGCCTCACCTGGCTACATTATTGTCGCGGGCGGGTAAAACGGTCTCACCGTTTTATTTCAATCTGAATCATATGGACAAAACGGTGTAGTGTCAATATAAGCCGGTTCATATCATGTTAAATCTCTGTACTTACCAACCATAACTTGTCAAGCTAACCCTAATGCGCCTGGCAATCAGACGGACACAAAGCTGCGCACAAACCAAAGCAGCAATATGAGCTAAATCCTAGGTCTTCAATTTTCTTCCCCATAAATGTTTCTGATCCGTTCTCGTAGCATATCTCTACTGGCTAGTTTCTTTCGACAAGTCTCGATAATTTTTTCACCTCTTGCTGATGGATTTGCCTGTTCATTAAGGCCACTGATCAAAATACCGATTTCTTTTGGGCTTACACCTGCATCCCTTTGCTCAATTATCCATTTTGTTGGGTCAGGTATCCCATCAATAACAAGAGCTTTCCACCACCACGCAGAATTTTCAAAATCATTTTTAATTTCTGGATTGCACAAATGTTCTTGTGCTGATGACTTAAAGTCAAAGCGGGTTAAATTCGGCCAGTTAGCAGGTAAAAATTTATTAAACAATTCCCATTGTATTCGGCCTTTACATACACATTCAGTGAAATTCGTAGTTAGGGCTTTTCGCAACATATCTTTTATTCTATCCTCTGGCAATAACACTTCAACAACAAAGGCATGATAAAAGAAACCTGGAAAATTTTCTTTTGAATTAATCCATGTTAAATGCTCTTCCGTTACTTGCCTCACTTCCCTTAATTTTTGTTGCAAAGCCTCGATATCCGAGCTTATTGCTCCACCTGAGGTTACAATAACCCGCCCAATTGCATGCTCTGTCGGTGGTCGATATGTAGCTGGATCGATAACAGTATAGATATACTCGCTCTCTCCAGCTTCCCCTTCACGTACATTCGTCTGAAAAATTCGTAAATATTCAGCTTTTCCTGGAAGCTTATCTTTTAACCAGTCATATATAACTTTCTGATGGTCAACCTTTGGTTTGCTAGCCTCCCTTATTAAAATGTCTTCTCTCAATTTATATAATCTGTCTTCTAACCGTTTAATGGTTCTCAATGCAACTTTTGGTGATTGGGAAGAGAGAACTTCCAAAATATGGTTTATATCCTGTTCGATCTCCATATGAACTTCTCCTTTGTTAACTAGGTAAATTAACTGTGGCAGGTTGGCAGCATTGGTGGCAGCCGTCTGGCTGATATTCAAGAAATCTTCCAGTCCCCAGAATTGTTTGGTATCCCGATGAAACGTTAGTGGATTTCAAATGTTTATCTGAGACAGGCGGGGAATCGACCTGGATGCCATACTTCCGATGTGTCCCTCTGCCCTTATTCTGTCGCACTTCTTTACAGCCCGTTGAAAAAGGTGGGTTATTTATACTCGCGCTGAAATACCACCGCTAGAAGCGCAGTGCCGATCGGGAAGGCGATCGCCCAGACGCCCAGGCTGATCAAAACCAGAACGTTTAAAGGATCGCCGCTCACGACATAACCCAAATTACCTAGAATAGAAAATACAGCATTGATCGCAAAGCACCAGCGAATTACAAGTTCAACCCGGCTTTTGGCCAGAATGGGGAGAACGAACATTGCAGCCAATCCCATGAGCGTGTACCCAATCGATTCAAGCGACCAGAAAGCCGTTTCCTTAGAAAACGCCATTGTCAACCATCCATAAAGCTGGGGATTGCTGTTGACCACGGTTAATTGCAAGTAGTAGTTCCAGATAAGTAACGCCGCATAGACAACCGCGAATGACAACCCGATCTGGCTCCAAACACGTTTCTCTTGGGCGGCATACTGGTGCAGGCTGGCCATGAGTGCGACAAAGGAAAGTGTAAGAAGGAGCGAAGCGCCCACAGCGACCAGACGCGTTGGGGCGCCACTTGCGCCGATTCCGATGGCGATATCGAAGACGAGAATCCAGATAGTCGTGAGGATCGCTGACCAAAAGCCAATCCGGTGTACTTCTTGTCGGTTTGACGATGCTGAGATTGTATGGGTTGATGCCCCTTGATCCATTATTGAGTATCCTTGGAGATAAAAACTGAGGCTTTATGTATATGCCTCCAAACCCGGGTTCGTTGGGATGGCATAATATCATGTTTTCTTTTCTGCGACCTTACTGATTACTCAACTCATACTCCTTACTTAAACATCAGTTAAGTTCTTTTGCAGCCAGCTTTCAGGTTTTGTCACCTAAAATTGCCTTTTTATTAGGCGAAAGAAAAAAAGTTATAAATTTTCTCGCATTCCATAATATAAGAAGTCTACTTCAAGGATCACCCCTTGGCTGCAATCAAATAACGCTGCCAGTCGCTCGGAAATCCGTAGTCCTCTAGGGATAACCTTCCCAGTACACCTGCTTTATCTGATAGCGCTTTCGAAAAAGCAACCCAGTCTTGTTGCTTTGAAAGGCGCCTAAGAACCAAACACATGGCGAAAAGACTGCCATTATTGTTTGTGTCCCAGCCGAATTCACGATACAGCTTGGGGCGTACAGAGAACTCTCTACGGAATAAGTATCCGTAATGAGCACAAATATTTCGTAAGACACTTAAGGTGTGCAACCATTGCCCTAGAAAATATTCGTTTACGTTATACGCATCTTTTGCGATTTGCTTCTTATCCCTCTCGTGCATACAAGCGAATATGTTCGAAACCGCTCGAAAGGATAAGAATTCAACAACCACCCAGATCGGATATTTACCTCTATAAGCTGTCTCGTGGTGAAGAATGATCGGATCTTTATAGTTCCGATTCCTTTCATTCTCAAAATCTTTGGTAACCTTCTTGAAGTCATCTACGTTTTTGAAGCAGTTATCTTTATAGAAACAATCTGACCCATAAGAATGACTAAGACGATAGGCAATTCTCGTCTTTATGTGGATTTCAATTGGCTCCAATAGGGTCAGCAACCTATTGCGTAGCCAACGATCAAACTGATAGACGACCACTATATCCTCAAAGGTAGTGCCGACTTTAAAGCAATTTTCAGCCTTCATGTATTTATGAAAATAAATGTTCAGGCGGTAGTAACTATTCTGAAGCAACAAAGCTTCCGCGGATGAGGGATTCTCGATAATTAAACCCCGCGTTTGCAGAAGCTTCACTTGTTCTGAGACAGACAGAGCAGGCTTAATAGTCATATGAAGAGGTTTGATATCCAGGAAAAAAATGACCCACCTCGGTCCGCATGCCAATGGCAGAGGCGTGGTGGGTACTGTTAGCCATATTATACAGGACGACCTGGAGAATTTCAAGAGCAATGGGTTTAATTCTGGATTGAATTTAATTTGACAATGCTAAAATGACATGATAATATAGCGATGCCAACTGAATACACTTCGGATAACCGGTCGCCCCACACCATAGATTCGTATACAGCCTTTGAAGCGATCACTTGCAAGAGTTTACATCTTGCTCGTGGTCGCTTTTTATTTTGCGTATCCACAAGGAGAATGATTTGAAGATCAAGATCCCAGCACTTCATAAAAATGAAAGACGTGAAAACCAGCTTGTTGTACTGCTTGCTGCCGCTGACCCTAATCCGGCTATTCTTCAACTGTTATCGCAGGAACAGAACATTCGCCTGAAAGAAGCGTTCACGACGCAGGGGCTGATCCAGGAACTGCCTGAGACCAACCTGGTTATTCGCGGAAGCCTTATCGAAGTTTCCGCCATTTCACACGATCTGGTCCAACGCACGTTGGAAATGAGCCGCCTACCGGTTGTCTCTATCGAAGAATTTCTTGCAGCACCTGAAGAATGGATAGGCCGGGCACGCCTATCAAGTGCGACAAAACTATCTTTTCTCCCTCCGAAACAATTGAATATTGTGAACTGGTCGGGAGGTGTTGGCAAAACCACTTTGGCAATGACAGTCTGCAAACGCTTTGTCGATCAGACTGGTCTGCCCGCTGCCCTATTGGAACTGAGCATGGGAGGAAGCGCTTTACAGGCCCGCATCTCACCGGAATTACCAGAGTTCTTCACAATTGCTACCGGGAAGGCCGAACCGGCTACCTGGAACGGTGTCAACCTCTATCCCATGGATGGGCGCTCGATGGAAGTGTTGTGGGGAGATGATCCCGTTAAGGTTCAGGAGTTCGTTAGCAATATTCGGAAGAAGCATACGCTCTTCGTGGTTGATTGTTTTCCAGGACATCCCTTATTTCCCTTTTTGAATGGAGCCAGTTCAGCGGCCATCAGCATTGTGACCACAACACCTCGCAATGATGCGGTGATGCAGGCCAAACGCCTGTTGAAGGAAGTCGCACAACCGGCTTATCTGGTCATGAACATGACCAGGAGCCTGGCCGATCAAGCCGGCGCCGGAGCAGATCTTTCCCTTCCCTATAACGAACGCTGGGCAGAAGGGTTGGATGCCCGCCTGGCAGATCCACTCCTCGCACTCGTTTATCCAGGTTGGAATGGGAGGAAGCAATGAACCGAGGCGCTCAAATTCTTATTGGGATCCTTTCCATCGTTCTCGCATTAGCTGCGGGACTTTACGGCAGGAACACATATCTGAAAGAGGTATCGACGTACCAGGTTCCCATTCCGGTTCAAGCTATCCCTTCCTACACCGTGCTTACGCCGGAACTGTTCCAGATGCGGGAGATGCCGCGGGCGATGGAAACGCTGCCTTACTTTCAAACCGTAGAGGAAATGGTGGGCTTGATTTCCACGTCTCCAATCCCCGCCGGCCTCCCAATCGCAAAAACGAATGCAGTTTCAGCGTCCCTTTTCCGCCTGGCCGATGCCAACTTTGAGGTTGTTTCTATTCCGGTCAAACCTGTATCAGCAGTTGGCGGCCAGATCCAGATTGGTCAACGTGTCAACCTGTACCAGATCCTCGAGGGGCGGCCTGAGGAGGGAGAACCAATCTCCTCGTCGCCCGAGTTCACCGTTGAAATGATTGCCGGCAGCGTTCTGGTCGTTGATGTTCGGAATTCCCAAGGCGCGCAAGCGGGTCCCTCGAACCGGCAGGGAAACCAAACTGTTGATGACAAAGAACCGGCTGAGCAGGTTCAGATTCTTACCCTCGCGCTGCTTCCGGAGTCGGTGCAAAGCGTGTTAGATGCGGTCGCGAAAGCAGAAAAACAAGGTGGTCTGTTATGGACAACGCTAGCCAGACCATGATGCATATGCCGCCTACGATTGCGCCGCTCAGCGCGGATGATCTTGCCCTGATCCAGCGCACGCGCGAAGCGCTGGTTCAGAAAGCCGTGAAACCACCATCCTGGCGCGAGATGGACGCTCAGAAACGCCGGCAGTTCTATGACGAGGTGCGGTCCATTTTAATCGAGCAGGGTGAATCTGTTTCGATCGTCAACCGCCAGGCGCAAATCGTCACCGACGCGCTCTCGGGGATTGGACTGCTTGACCAACTGCTGCGGGATCCATTTGTCGAAGAAATTTTCGTGCGCAACGGCGAAGTAGCTGTGGAGTACGATGGTACGTTTTACCACCTTGGGAAGCTGGCAGATGATCGTTACTTCGAAGACCTTGCCGTGCATGTGGCCGATCAAGGTGGGGCGACGATCCGTGGCGACCGTCCAGCTGTGCTGATCGATTTACCCGGTGGAGAGCGGTTTACCGCAATCATCCCGCGCCTTTCTACTGAAGGGACTGCCATCAACATTCGCACCTTTGGCCGGCGGATCAAGACGCTGGAGCAAATGGAAAAGGTGGGTACGTTTGCGAAGCGAAACATTGCATTGGACAACCTTCTTGGGCGCATCACCGATCCTGGCGTGCAGAACCGTATCCGTCAACTCCATGAAGCGCCGGACCGGTTCCTGGCCTGGACCGCGGCTACATTATTTGGAAGCATCTTGGTTGCCGGGGAAATGGGTTCAGGGAAAACCACGCTGCTCAATGCCCTTTCTGGTTTTTTGCCTGCCTATGCCCCAATTGCTGCGCTGGAGACGTTCCGCGAGCTAGAGATCCAGCGGCCATTTTTGCTCCGCGCAGTTGCGCCGGCGGACCTGCCAGAAGGGACTCCCGGCGTGACGCTGGATTGGGTTTTGAACGTCATCTATACCCGCATGAACCCCGCTGCTATTCTGGTTGGGGAAGTGGTCGGCCCTGAAGCACTTCAGTTTCTCAAAGCCACCTGCCTGGGGCGAAAGGCTTTCACTACGATCCATGGGGGAACGGTTGAAGAGGCGCTAATGCGCCTGGAGCAGCTCGCCCTGGCAACTGCGCCGGAGCTGGGGTTACCTGCCATTCGCTCAATGGTGGCCCTGGGCGTGGATGTGGTCGCGCTGATGGGCCGGGTCCGGAAGGGAGATCGGGTGGAACGAGCGCTCCAGGCAATTGCAGTTTTAGATGGTCTGGATGATCAAGGGGGATACCAACTGCGGTATCTCTATCAGGCCCAACCGGAAAAAACTAGTGTAACCCTGGAGAAAGCTTACCAGTTTTTGGAGGGGCAGCCGTCAACGACCACGGGCTAAAGCGAGTGGCTTGTAACTGCGCTCTGCCGCAATTCTAACGAGAGGTTAGCTTTGGCTTCATCACGCGCTACGATTGGCGGGTTGACAGCCGCCCGACGGCCAATGTTGACCGCCGCGATGTGATCAGCTAGGCCAGCGAACCCACAGACCACACAGGAGAACTTGGATTGAGAAGTACGATTGGTTTTATCAACGTGACCACAGGCAGGACAGGTACGACTGGTATTTCTGGGGTCAACCAGAAACACAGGCACCCCTGCGCGCTTGGCTTTGTAGGTCACGAAGGAACGCAGTTGGAAGAACGCCCAACTATGCAAGTTTGCCCGCTGTTTTCGATGAACCGTAACCCTCGACCTTATCCCTTCCAAATCTTCCAGGGCAATCGCTCGATTTGTGTCTTTCGCTTTGGCAACCAGCTTCTTGCTGATGCAATGGTTGGTGTCTTTGGCAAAACGCCGTTCCTTTCCAGAAAGCCGCTTGAGTTTGCGCTTGGCAGACCTTGTGCCTTTGGATTGCAGTTTGGCCCGCAAGCGGCGATGACGATAGCGCACGTTACTGATGTGACTGGCAGAGTGTGTTTGTCCATCGCTGTCTACGGCAATATTAACTACACCGAGGTCAACCCCCAACACGCTTTCAATATCAACCGGCTTGGGTTCGTCCACTTCGCACGTAGCCGAGAGGAAAAATATCCCCTTGTACAATCCCAGATCGCTTTCTCCCTGCCGTCTTTGGAGCAGTTCCAACTGCCGTTCTCCACATACAAAGGGTATGCGAAGCCGCCCGTTCACCGTCCAAATCGACACGCTTTGATCTTGCAAGCGCCAGGACAGGATGCGGTCATCGTAGGCGATACTACCAGTCGTTCTGAAAATGCGTTTGGTTTTACAGTCAAGTTTGTACGCATCAGCAACTTTGGCAATTACCCGTACCACCATTTGCGCCGAAAGGTTGAATTGTTCTCGTACCGACTTATAGCACTTGTGATGCAGGTCATACTGTCGGAAGGTTTTTGTCTCCCAAGCCGTGTTGTTGACGAACTGACAAGCAGCATTGGCTTGTTCCAGCGTATGCCGAAGCGCATCTGCTTGTTGGGGAGTGAGGAGCAGTTTGACCTGTGCATTCAGTTTCATTTCACAAATTGTAGTACGGACGTTCTAAAACATCAAGGTTTGAAACTGCTTCTTATGGCTGTCCTCGATGTGTCGCTTGACCGTTTTCGCGCTGACATATCCCGTTGTGCCAACATAAAAGCCTTCCGCCCACAGTGTTGCGTGTTTGCCCAAATAATGATGGCGGAGGCTTTCGAACTCCTTTTTCAACTTAAGGAAAGTAACCCCATTGAACAGACGGACAGTATCATCGGGGGCAAATTTGGGAGGTGCGCTCAAAAACAGATTTACATGATCGGATATAACCTCGACTGCCAATATCTTGAACCCGTGTTGCGTGGCGCTTCCCGTCTCGAGTTCTTTCAAGCTTGCCTCAATAAGGCCAACCAAAACCTTCTATTGATATCGCGGTATCCATACCAAATGGTAGTTGATCAAATATGCGTTTTGTGGGTTGAGATTGGCTTTACGTGGCACAGACCCATGTTAGCAAAGGAGGGCGGCTTCCCCCACTCGCCAAAGCGGAGTGGTTTACGCCGCAAAGAATTATGAAGAAAGGCCAACTGTTTAAGAAAATTGCCCACTATCTGATGATCGGTCTTCTATTGGTGCTGGCTGCTGGCTTTGTCACTTTCCTGTTCGTTAACGTCAACCGCCCGATCTTAGATGCAAAGAAGGCAACCGAATCACTTTACAGTGTTGACGTAGAAGCGTGGGAGAAAACAGTTCGCAGGCAGCTTCGCCAGGCGCCCTGGCAAGGCCTTCGTTACCTTCCAGAGAAAAATGAGTGGCGATTCTATGCGATCACCGGTGAGAACCGCAAGATCAATCTTGTCGTTTCTTTTGACCTGGTCAAAGTCTATTACCTGGAAGCGGATGGAGATCTGGTTTTTACCTGGGTCAACACGGCAGCCGATATCCCGGGAAACGGGCGGCTGGAGATGATGAGTGGTCCAATCGAGAACGAGGAAATGGTCGAGGTTGCCCTCCGTGGAGAACATGTCGCCCGATCCGGTGTGCGATGGGATCTCTGCGATACCGAGTACTGCCGTGTGGCGAACATCATTGACACCTTCATCATTCTCGATGACAAGGGAACCGGGATAACCAATGGCTTTATCCAGTATGGCTGGGAACCGCCAACCTCACCAATATACGGCTTTTTGTGCTGGGAAATTCGCCCCGCCGGTGCTGAAGCTGTAGCAGGAACAAGTTCAACGAGGTGATGAAGAATGTACCCAATCCATTACCAGAAGGAAATCTGTTGCAGTGTTGATGAAGTGTCAGGCCATCTTGTATTCTTCGATCCTGAGCATCCCCTGGCACGGCAAAACGGGATGGTTTCAATGGGCCGGCACGTTCTCTCTTTAAAACTTGGTCGCTGGCTAGGTGCAGAAGAGTGCGTTCATTACGTGGATGGGAACACCCAGAACGTAGAACCATACAACCTGGTTCTCGTAACGCGGGCAGAACTGGCCAGCCAGATGCATAACCGTAAGGTCGAAGGTATCTGCGCGTTTTGTGGGAAACCCTTCCCGGTCAGCCCATCGCACCTGGAAAAACGCTCTCATTGCTCTGATCCCTGTCGTCGCTTGCATTCGCGCCGGTTTGAAATACAGGCAGAAGTACTGAAAACGATGGTTTGGGAAATGCCGACCACCGAGATTGCCAGGATATATGGGGTGTCAGATAAGGCTATCGAGAAACGCTGCAAACTGTTCGGGATCACCAAGCCTCCACGTGGCTATTGGGCACGCATGGCGGCTGGTAAGTCAGGCGTAAAGGTGTGGGAATCGGAAGGTAGCCATGAGCAAGTTTAGCCTACTACTCAACGTGGCCTTTCTCCTGTCTGTTGCCGGCCTCACCCTGGTTTGTTTTGGCTTATTCAGCAGCGCCGGCGAAATTCTGGTCAGGCTGTGGCAGCGCGTTTTTCGGCGATGGACTGCGGGCAAGCTGCAGGTGCTGGGAATGGTTCGCAAAGAGAACAACGAAGGTCGCAGTCAATTAGATTGGAAGCGGCTGATACTGGTTGCCCTTATTCCGGTGCTCGCACTCGCTGTCCAGGATTTCCTCCTGTCGCCACTGGTCGTCATCATCGGCGTGCTGCTATTCATATGGATGCGTTTCCAGAACCGCCAGGCAGACAACGGGCGGGTGAATGAGGATGCCGAAATTGCCGCGCTTCAACTGCGGTCACTAATGGAAGTCGACCATTCCCTTCAGAATGCCGTCAAAGGTTTGGAGCTTCCAGCCGGATCGATGAAAAAAGCACTCGAAGAGCTGGCTGACCGCTTACAAATGCGCCAGCCACCTGATCAGGCAGTGCTTCCCTTATACGCGCTCCCTGGAAAGGTAACAGCTCGTCTGGCGATCTTGATCGCCAACAGTGCGCGTATCACCGAGGACGTTCAGGCTTCCTTATTGTCAGGTCTCGAGCAGGAAGCCCACCGGCAGAAACTGCTGAGATCCAAAATGCGTCAAACACTGGCGCTTGTGCGGGGAACGATTCGTCTGCTGCAGGGCGTGACAGCAGCCGCAATGGGATTTGTACTGTTGTCCCCAATTTGGCGCAGTTTCTTTCTACAGGATTTATCGCACCGGACTCTGCTCACCGCGTTGCTAATTTGTTCGGTTGCCGCCAGTTTGTATTTTGAGTTTGAGGTCTACCAGTTGGGAAGTGGAGAAGCTTTTTGATGAACACATCCATACCACTCCTGCTTGGTTTTTCGCTGGCTGTTGGCGTAGGCCTGATCGTCAACGTGTTCCTTACATCAATTTTTGAAATCGGAAGGAGGATTGCTGGTTTCAGCAGATTCGGGCGGGGTCGTCTCGCAGTACTCGGTCTGCATCATTCACAATATCAAACCAACCAACAAAACCAAGATGATATTTGGGGAATCGCCGGCATCTCGTGGACCAATTTATACGCGCTGTCCGCACTGGTTGGTCTGCTTGGGTTTGCTTTGATCGGTTCATCCGTGCCGTGGGCGAGAACAGCTTTTCTTCTTGCCCCCGCGCTCGTCTGGGCGTTCAAACGCTACCTTATGTATCAGCGGAAGCGATTTCTGGCCAGCCAGGTACGCCAGCTTCTCATCGACGTGCGTGTTCACATGAGCCTTGCGGGCTCCCTCCTCTTGGGGCTGGAAAGCATCGCGCGGACCACGCACGAAACCTCACCCGTCTACCGTATGCTCAAACGGCGCATGTCAGGTGGGACAATCAAAAGCGGCGTCGATGTACTCCAACTGCTCGCGACGGACCTAAAGTCGCACCATTTACTCCGAGTCGTGCAACGTGTACGCTCCGCGCAGCAAACTTCCGGTCTGCTGGGAATCGATCAGGCAATCAATCACTCAATCGACGAGTTGAATGAGGAGATCGCGACTGCCTGTGAAGAGCAAATTCAGCACTTGCCGCTACGCATTACGCTGCTTGCGATGCCTTTTTTGCTTGGCCCCATCGTAATCCTGTTGTTCTACCCGCTGGTTGATCGCATTCTCAAAACCCTTGCTGGGACTGCAATCGGCGGCGGTTTCTAAACCCATTCTATAAGGAGATCTGTCATGTTGTTCGATAAGAAAGCCTCTGAAATTCCGCAGTTCGTCGTTGTGCTTGCCATCGTCGTCGTACTCGGCGCGGCCGCCGTCTGGGGCATCCTGACCAATATCGGCACCCAGGGCGATAATGTCGCCACCTGGATCGACAGCATCGCGGTTCCCGCCGCCCACCCGTAAACTGGCCTGATCGAGGGTTGCCTGCGGAGGATTCCTCCGCAGGCAACCAATGGAGGAATCATGCTGCACGACAGAAACGGGCAAAGTATCGCCGAATATATCGTCATCCTAGCCCTCCTGATCTCGCTGGTTGGAGGCGCATTATGGCAGATTTTTGTAACGCTTCAAGGCCAGTTCAACGATGTCAACACCGAGCTTGGTTCCTAAAAGCAGAAACTCGGGCCAGGCGGCGGTTGAGGCGCTGCTGGTCGTCATGCTCATGGCCTTACTCATCTTTGGTGGGATCCAGCTCAGCCAGGGCGTCGCAATCCGCCAGGCGCTGGACAGCGGAGCTGGGGCAGGCGTCCGCGCTTTATCCCTCGATCCTACCCAATGGAGCTTTGCAGGGAACGTTATCCAGCAGTCGGTTAACCAGAATGTGATGGGAAGTACGGCCCCGGTGACCATCAACGTATACGATGCATCTGGAAACCTGCGCAGCGCTGCCTGGTTATCCGCGTCCACATTTGGCACTTCCTTCATTTTAGAAGCATCCGTTCCTTTTGACGCAGATATCCCTTTTCTAACCAATGACCCGATCACCATCCGGGTGAGGCATTGGGGAATTGTTGAGCGGTACCCATGATGATGCAACGAAAAGCTCAAACGGCTGTCTGGGGCCTGCTCGCGATGCTGCTTTTTGTCGCAATCGCCGGCGCGCTGGTGGATATCTACCGCCTCTTTGCCGCCAGGAACTGGGCTTACTCCGTAGCACAAGAAGCTGCCCTGGCTGGGGCCTCAAAGGGTCGAGACTGGTCTGCGATTATGAGTGGTGGAGAGATTCGCCTGGTGCAGTCGACTGCGGAGACGGCTGCAGAAAATCTGGTCGTCGCCGAAATGAGTGCGCGGGGCATCTATGGTTACAGCATGGACGTTCGTGTTCTCCCCGACCCAGCCGGTGGTTCCATGACCGGCTATCCCCCGCAGCCGGTCCGGTTAGGAAGCAATTTGGGAAATTGGACCAGTGATGAGCCATCGGTGGGCGTGTACTTGGTTGTGCCGGTCGATTGGCTATTACTCGATCGGATCGGAATTATAGGAAAGACGGTTTCTGCTTTTGCTGCCGCGGGAGTTGCCAAATGAAATGGAAGGGAATGGCTATTCAAAAGAAACGCAAGTGGCTGCATCGCCTGACGATTTTTGCATTCGTTCTGGTGGCTCTAGCGTTTGGTGCGTCCAACGTCCGCGCGATCTTCCCTGAATACTTGAAGAATGGGCGTACGTACGATCAGGAGCGGAACTATATCCAGTGGAACGGGTCAGTCGCATATATCGACCTTTACCACAAAGATAATACTTCGTTACCCGCTTCAGAGGGTGGCACCTACTGTGGCAATGGCTGTACAGAGCAAGTAACGCGTATCCAGGATGGCAGCTCGATTTCGGGAAATTTCACCTATCTTCAGACATTCAACGTGCAGGTGGCTTACAGCGGCGACAGTAACGTTGGCTCTGCCATTATTCGGGCTTGCGGACAGGTGATCCGGAACGAAGATCTCTATATTCCGAATCAAGGAACTCCTGGTTTCAACAATTTGCCCAGTCCTGCCTGGAACGTACCGACTTCCGGCGACTGCACCTGGTCGATTACGGCCAGTGGTGGGTACGTCGATTTTCGCGCTGTGACGACCGTTTACAGGACAACGCCAGCACCAACCGTTGACCTAAAAGTAAACAGTAGCAATGGACCGTTGAATGTTGGCGCGCCGGGAAGCTACACGTTAAGCTGGACAAGCACCAATGCCGCCTCTTGCTCAGCTTCGGGCAGTTGGAGCGGTGCACAGGCGACCAACAGCTCGCAGGCTTACAGCAATGTCGCTGCGGGGGCTTATACCTACAGCATTACCTGCACCAACCCGACTGGCAGCGCGACCGACAGCGTAACGGTAGATGTCCTTTCCGCACCAACGGTTTCGGTCAGCGCGCCGGCGGCTGTCACGGCACCGGCCAGTTATACGGCCACCTGGACCAGTTCAAATGCCTCTTCCTGCACCGGGTCGAACCGCTTTAACGGGCTGACTGGCTTATCCGGATCAAAAGCGGAAACGAACTTACCGGTCGGCAGCTACGATTACACGGTCACCTGCACGAATGCAGTTGGCGCAACAGCTTCGGATACGAAACGAACGGTTGTGTATGCGGCGCCATCGGTGGATTTGAAAGTTGATGGATCGGATGGGCCGACCCTGACCCGCACCGGTCCGGCTTCCTACGCTGCCGCCTGGACCAGTGCCAACACCACGCAGTGCACAGGTTCCTCACGCCTGGCGGGTTACTCTGGTCTCTCAGGCTCTCGCGCCGAAACCAATATCCCAGCCGGCGCCACTTACGATTACACCGTTACCTGCCAGAACGCAGCCGGAACGACCGCCAGTGACACCATCCGGATGATCGTGGTGGCTGCACCAACGGTGGATGTGCGGGTGAACGGGTCGAATGGCCCGCTGACATTGACCGAGCCGGCCAGTTATACCGTTACCTGGAGCAGCACGAACGCTACCTCCTGCTCCGCTTTGAACAATCTGACCGGCCCAATTGGAACCAGCGGATCAACGGCTTTCAGTAATGTTGCACAAGCGGTCTACCGTTACACGGTGCAGTGTGCCAACGCTGCTGGGACAACCGCAAGTGACATGGCTATAGTAACGGTCAACCCACCACCACCTACGGTGGATTTGAAAATCAATGGCGGTAACGGGCCAGTGACGCTGGTTGCGCCAGGCGACTATACCCTCACCTGGACCAGCCAAAATGCTACATCTTGTTCTGCTTCCAGTACGGACGGGATGTGGTCAGGGAATCAGATTGCCAATGGCTCCAAAGCGTTGACCAATATTGGTGTTGGGGTTCGTACCTATTCGATTACCTGTACAAACGTTTCCGGGTCGGCAACCGATTCGGTAACGACCAATGTTCTTGCGCCCCTCACCGGCACAATCTCTGTTCTGTATTCCAAACTGCTGCTGTTCGGGCCAGCGATGGGAACGCCTACACAAGTCGTGAACGGAACCGTTTCTGGTGGTGAGGCGCCTTATCAAACGATGGTTGTTGTCCGTTCACCGTATGGCGTACAGACAACCTTTCGCCTGAATGGAGCAAGTTGGTTGCTCGATTCAGTGGTTTCAGGCGATCCGAACCTTGGCGTTAGTGAAAAAGGAACCTGGTCCGCCCGGGCTGAAATCCGCGACGCCGGTGGAAGATTGTTCCAGACAAATAGCGTAACTTGGGAGGTTTCGTGGTATCCAGTACATGGCCGACCTTAATCGTAAGTTTTTTGATGCTCTTCTTGCTTACTCCAATTCAGGCAGGCCAGTCACAGGCTAATGAGGAGAGCATTTGCCAGAAAGCATATGGTGCGATCCAGAAGGATCAGGCAGTCCCCAATTGGCTGCAGATTGATCTCACATCGGAAGATCTCTTCACCGAAAACCGTTACGATCTCCTGGCCGGGCGGCTTCTGTATTCGGGAATCGTCGATGGATCGCAGTGCCCCGGTTGGGGGTTGAACCTGGATGGCTCACCAAATGGATGTGGGCTGGAAAAAGCGCAGCCGGCAGTAAACCAATGGCAGAACCAGTTTGATGGGGAAACTCTCTCAGCGGCCCAGAAGCTTGGTTATCCGCCGCGGTTGGTGAAATCCGTCATTGCGATTGAGTCCCAATTCTGGCCGGCTTCGGATTGGTCGCGAGGGGAAGTTGGCCTCGGTCAGTTGACCAATGCGGGGGCTGACCTACTGTTATCCTGGCGGCAAGAGGTGTATCAAGATGCCTGTTCCCAAGTGTATGGACAGGAAACGTGCCAGCGTCCGTACGGGAAGCAGGAGCCCTGGATTCAAGCAGCCATTCGGGGAAAACTACTTCGCATGGCTGATCCGAGTTGTGCTAATTGTAAGGGTGGCGTGGATATTAATATGGCAAAACGATCCATCCCGTTACTGGTTGAAGGTTTGAGCGCGAGCTGCCAGCAATCCGCATATCTGACCCGCCGGTTCACGGGCAGCGCACCTTCCTCGATCATGACGTACGAGGATTTCATCAAACTTTCCCTTGCGAATTACCATGCGGGATCAGGATGCACTTCCTATGCGCTCCAAAACACATTTGTGCATTACGACTGGGGAAACTTGTCGGGGCATTACTCGGCGGGATGCCCTAATGGAACCGGGTATGTGCGCAAAATAATGAAATCTCTGCAACCCTGAGGTGAAATGGATACTGCCATTTTAATTCCCGTGCTTCTCTGGCTAGGGGTGGTCTCCTGGTTTGATATTCGAGAGCATGAAATTCCACATAGCGCGTGGGTGATCATTCCACTCGTTCTAGCCATCATTTATCAGGGTGTATTGGGAAATTGGTCACTGGTGTTGTTCGCTGTCCTGATATCCCTGATAAGCGAGCGGCTGTTCCTGTCTCGATATCCAAGGGTCATGCCATTTATGTCAGTCAGGACCTGGCTTCCCATTCTGATCGTTTCACTACTTTGGTCAGTTCAATCTTTTCCTGTAGCTACGTTGTCGATCTTTGCTTTTTGGGTCGCCTGGGAATTTGGTTGGTGGGGCGGGGCAGATGCAACCGCTGCAATTTGCCTGTTTCTCCTTCTCCCAGCAGCCGGTTTACTTTTTGGGTTTGTTCTGGTTCACCTGATCACAGTCCTTACCTTAGCTGTGCATTCTTGGATTACCACAAAGAAATTCCAAATACACCGAGTGCCTGGCCTGCCTCTTCTGTTGATATCAACACTGGTGGTAGCATACCTCTCCTGAATGTTTTATTTGACAATGCCAAAATAGCATGATAATATAAGGGCACAATCAAATATTCCTTGGCGATCGGTCGCCCTGTCCACCTTCGATAGCATAGATTCTAGAAGCGACCACCTGCGTGATGCCTGCCAAACCAGCAGACCTCTCTCGCAAGTGGTCGCTTTTTGTTTTCTGAAATGGAGATTTGGTCATGCACCTCAACCTCAAAACCATCCTACTTCCTCTGGTCATCCTTCTCGCTGGCCTCCTCATCCTCACTTCTTTTCCTGGGATTGTTGGATCACAGCAGGGATCACTGACCCCCACCCCAGCTGAAGATGACCTGGCAAAGGCAGCAGCAATTCAAGGGGCAACGGTCTTCTTCACGATTGACGAACAGGCCGGCAAGGATGCCTGGATCGAAAGCTTTTGTATGGTCAGTACGGAAAGCGGATGTGCCTTCTACAAATTGGGTTTGTCCAAGCTGTGGAAACAATTTGAAGCCGCGCACATCTCGATCACCCCGACGATCCTTTCCAGTGAGAAGGTAACTACTTTTCCGGAAAAGCAGGGTCAGCAAGTCTGGAAGCTAGAGATTGAATTATCGAAACCTCTCCCGGGTCGCAGCAGTTCCAAAGACACTGCCTACACACTCGTTGTTCTCGAGCAAGGAACGTGGAAATTCGACCGGTTCCTAACGCCAGATGAAGTGAACGGACTTCCCAGGTAATCGAGGATGAAAATGAATCTGCCCTGCGCTTTTCGTAACACGGTTTTTGCCCTCCTGCTGGTAGCTCTACTGCTAAATGGAAGCCATCCAGTCATGGCTCAGGCAGATGGCGACTCTCCATGGGGAGATGTTGTCGATGAAAACGGCCATCTTCGCTACGATGAACTGATTGACCTGGGTGAAACCGTAGAAGATGCCGAGTGGATGGATATTGAACTTCCCTTTGGCATGGAGCTGGATCTGGATGCCAATTACCACCGCTACCAGACGCAAGACGGCGACATTGTTGTTCTTCCCACACCGCTGACGGTCATGATGATGGCTATGAATCCGGTCGAAAGTGGCCTGTCGGATGCTCAAAGCCAGCTTGGACTGGGAGGGTTTGTTGGCGCGGAATTTCTGGGTGCATTGCTTGGCGATCACATCGATTGGAACCGGTTAGGCCAGTCCAATCCAGACTATGCAAATCCGGATAACTTCTGGAATGCAGTCATCAATGGGCAGGAGAACGTTTGGACCTGGTTCGCGGGATTGGATTTCCTCACCGACCTGGCCTTGATGAGCTGGAACGACATGGATCTGCGGATGGGCCTGCTGCTCTACCTGAACGGCACGGCGAACTGCAGAGAAATACCAGGTGGGTGCTCGGGTATCGTGATTGAGCAGCTTTTGCCGGTAACTTGTCCAGCGCCAAGTGTCACCATGCAGCAGCCCACGCTCTTGATCCGGAAGACCGCTCCAGAAAATCCGCTGGTAGTTGGGCAAGACCCGGAAAAGCGCGGCGCAGACGTACAGGTCTCTGTCAACGTTCCGCCGATCATCTATACCTGGTTCGAGCCGGTGTATGAGGAAGTGGAAGTTTGCCGCGATCTCGGGACCGGAGAAGTGGCGGACTGCCGCAAGAGTAATTCTTCCATTGTCAACGACGGCAAACGGGACAGCGAACTGGTTTTGGTAGATTGCCGTCAGCACGTTGAGTACTTGCCTGATCGGATAACTTCGTTGACTGCCACCGCAAAACTGACGCCGGCGAGCAAAGCCTGGATTCTCAACCAGTTGGGCAGCGCCTATTACGAAGCGTACATCCGCCGCGAGAGCTTTAACCTCGTGCCCGGCCTGGCTTCCTGGGCGGGTGGGTGTAGTGGAGGGACATGTACCGCTTCTGCATTGGTCAGTCGCATACCATTTGCAGACCCTGGCAAGTTTGATCTCTCCCTCCGTGTGCAGACGGCCGGCGCGAGTTTTGCCGGTCGGCAGATCACCCAACCGCGTTCCTTGAGCGCAGCCGGCCAAATGCAAGTATTTGTCACACTGACCACGCTGATCGATCAACCATGAACATTCTCAACGACCTGGGCTGGTTCCTCCTTGATCTGCCGGTTCACCTTGCTAATGGCAGCTTGCTTACGCTGTACTGGCTTCTGGACAACCTGCCTGCACTCGTCAGCATGGGCGTGGCTTACGTGATCGCTACCGTTCCGGATAGGCTCGTCCAGGATCGAGTCATACGCCCATTACGGGGAGAGCGGGTGGGTGATGAGCAGAGCCCGAAAGCAGCTCAGGTGATGACGGGATTGGTACTCCTTTTATGGGTCGCCGGGCAGTGGGGTATGGCCGCGCCGGTGCCCTGGATTGGGGCTGCCATGTGGATCATCGGTGCTATCGCGGTGGTTGTTATGCAAAACCAGCAGTTCAACCTGCTCTGGTTTGTGAAGACGGGTATTGCCATTTATGCCTTTGCCGTCATCGCCAGCCGGATTTATCTGGCCTATACCATCCAGCTGACGCCTGAGCAGTGGGCGGCCTTGATTGGTTCTTCCCAGAGCGCCGCGACGGTCATTGCCAACACGCGGGGTAACATGACCACGATCATTCTGTGGGCATTGTGGCTGGTCATCCCGTTGGGATATTTTTCGATGCTGTTGCAGCAGGTATTCCTCAATCCTGTTTCGGTGATGAATCCCATCGGAGGCGTACAGAAAACGCTGGAAGCGCTGCGCTACCGGGGTGGGAGGTAATTGGGTAGGGCGGCGAATGAGACTGGAGAACCCTCGTTCTCCCGTTTCGTTCTCTGCCCTGCACGGAAGTGAAGTGAGCAGAACGTACCCTGATCGTAGGAAAGCTGAGACCGTCTGATCTATTCAACCCTTGGAGGAAACATGTTGGAGTTCATGAAAGATTTCAAAGACGTGGGGCTTGTGATCGCAAGTGGAATCGTTGGTATTGGGCTGCTGGCTGTTGTTGCCCAGGTCACATTGTTCACGCTCGTTACCATTCGGCGGTTACGCGCCTTACGCCGGAGGCCGGTGAAGATCGAGGTGCTGCCCGCTCCTGAAGTCAAGTACCTTCCGCGGATGTAGTCCGCGGGGGTCTTCTCAGCCCACCAGCCAGGCTGGTGGGCTGAGAAGACCTTTTGGGAGAAATGATGTTCAAACGATTTACTGAAACGATCCAACAAGTAAGCCAAATCTGTCCTGCGTGGCTGCGGGGGCGGAACATTGCCATGCATGTTCCGGCTGATCTATCCGTTGAACAGTCCGGCGTGGAGTTCGTCGATGGTAAAGATCAGATGGATTACTTGTGGTTTCGGGTGACGGAGTGGGAAGGTGGGAAAGCCTACTCGGGATATCGCGTCGTTCGCCTGTTGCAGCTCCGCTACATTCCACAGGAGGCGCGCGCAGATGCTGGGCTCCTGCAAAAGATGCGGACTGCACTGCGGGGAATGTATTCGGCAGGTGTCAATCTCGTTTATCTGGCCGCCGGCATTTTTGGCGGTGATGCACCCATTGGTATCGTGCAGTGTTATGGCGTTACGGTCTTCCATCAGGATTTGGAAACCGCTAAAGGGCAATCGTATAAAGACTTACTGGCTTTACGCTCGGTACTGTCTGGATCTTACCGGCAGCTGCGCCTGGAACCGATCAACGTCCGGCTAGCGGATTGGATCTTCTCTGCCTTCCAGCGCATGCCCCATGCTCTGGTAGTCGTTGGGCATCCCGATCCACGTGAAAACGCGCGCGGTGGCGTACGTTCGTTGGGGGAACCGGTTGGGGATTCCGATCCATCGTCACAGAACTACGCACTCCAGCAAAATGAATTGCTCTTCCGCGGGATGAGCGAACTGCGAGAAGATTTTTTGTTTGTCACGCTCACCTCTCCCCTTTCCATTCCGATTATCGTTCGAATGCTGACCGGACTTGCGGAAGAAACTTCAACATGGGCCTCATTACAGCAGGGTGTTCGCGGCGCAGCATTTGGGGTTTCACTGCCTGCAGCGCTGGTAGCCAGTGTTGCAGACCAGGCTTCTCGCTCTTTTTCAGAAAATACCGCCAACTCCACTACCCAGGGTGTTGCAGAAACAGAAGGGTTGGCAAATACGCAAGGCCAGGCGCATACCGTTGGCCACGCCTCTACTCGGGGATGGGCGCACACCATCAGCGAGGGCGAGAGCGTCACCAATGGCGCTTCGACGACCAATGGCACCTCCGTTAGCGACGGCACGACGGTAACAGATGGTAGCTCCCATTCCGAAGGCTCCGCTTCGATGTCTTCACACTCGGATTCTTTCTCATGGGGTTTACGGGGATCGTTAGAGCCGGTCGGGATCGGGATTGGCGGGGGCGTCAACTGGGGATCGGTGGACAGCTTCGGATCGAGCAGCAGCTCCTCTGACAGCACAATGCATTCCGAGTCGACCAGTCACGTTGGAACAGTCAGCCAATCGAATACACAGTCTCATGCCGTCACGCAGAGCCGGTCGGAAGCCTGGACTACTTCTGGGTCAGAAACCGATTCCGTTTCTGATACGACCAGCCAATCCCAAACCGAAAGCCAGTCTACGACGCATTCCACAGCCAACAGCCAGACCAATGGCCTGGCAATGGGACAAAGTTTGGGGCGGGGTTTGAGCAATGGTTTATCGGTGGCTATTGCCCCTTCATTTTCGATCTCGAATAGTCACCAATGGCAGTTTGATCCGGCCATCCTGGTCACGCAAATTTTACGCACTCAGCAGCGCCTGCTGGACATTGCCAGCCGCGAAGGGGCTTACTATACCGACGTATATGCCCTGGCCAGTACCCCACATGGGAAACAAGCCCTGATGGGCTTGATCGCGGAAGCGTTTCATGGAACGGAAGACGTGGTGACCGGTGTGCAGGTGCGCGATTTGAACGAGGAAGAAAGCGCCTATATCTCCTTACATGCCAGAGCTTTCACGCCTTCCACCCGGATAGAAGAGATTCCGCAAGTGATCTCCGGTTACGCCGATTCGACCATTCTTAACATGCTGCAAGTGGCCGCCTATACCGCGCCAGGCATGTACGAAGAAGGTACAGCCATCACGACGCAGGAAGCGACGCCTCCCTTTGCCTTTTATCCGGCGATGCCGGGTGAGGTCGTTCTTGGTTATCAGTGGTCGAGCGAGACCGGACAGTTATCCAATACGCTGCTGCGGCTGTACGCGGAACGGCACTTCCACACCGCCTTTGTCGGCGATACCGGCTTTGGTAAGAGTGTGGCCGCCGAACGGCTGGCTTATGAATCGACCTTGCACTGGCATTATCGCACCGTGATCCTTGATTTTGGCCAGGGCTGGCGAAAAGCGTTGCGCTGGCCAGGGCTGGAAGCTCGCGTTGACGTTCGCCAGCTCTATCCCGGCGCGCCGCGGCCGCTTCGCTGGAATTTTTTGCAAATTCCCCAGCGTATCGACGCATCCCGATACCGGTCGCTCGTGGCTGAATTGTTTGCCAATGCAGGCTGCATGGGCGCCCGCCAGCTTGGATTCATGCGCCGCGCGTTGACCGAACTGTATTTGGAACAGGGGGTCTTGACCTCTGATTTTGCCCTACAAGGGGGCAAGTGGGGCAGGCTTCAAGATGAGGCCGAGGTGCGCCTGATTCAGGAAAAGCGAGACGCAAACCGCATCCTGGGTAGAGTGCAGCTCGATACACGGATCGAGGAACTAACCCCTTTAGAACTCCAGGCGCTGGCGATCCACCGCAGCAAGGTGATTAGCCCGGCGGATTGGGTCGCCCGTCTGAAGAAATTCCTGGATGGCATCAAGTATGACCAGAGCAGCAAAACCAGCCTGGAGGGAGTATTGCTCCGTTTGGAGCCGTTTTCGGAAGGCCAGATGGCGTATCAATATGGGCCTGGAGCAGACGCGATTGCGGTCGAAAACCTGGGTCTGGCGGGAAGCTCGAGCGATCCCTGGGGCATGGCTGTGATCGAGGGGGGCGCGGAAATGGACGAGTACCCAAAAGCAGCTCTCCTTTCTTTGCTGGCCACCATCCTGTACTTCGATGCCGTATCCCGCCGGCGCGAATCGCTGGCCGGAACGCGTTTTCCGCCGCTGCAGATCTTCTTCGAGGAGGCCAACAAAATCCTGTCGGGTGTTTCCGGCGGCGCTGCATCCGACAGTTCCTCCAAAGATGGGGCCAATTCCGTGAGCTCCATCCTTCAGGCGATGTGGCGGGATGGCCGGAAGTACCGCATTTTCCTGCACCTGTTGGGGCAGACGGTGAGCGAACTGCCCGAAGGGATTTTGGCTTCTTGTGCCAACATCTTCGTTTTTCAAACCAAGAACCCACGCGACCGTGACCTGATCCTGCCGCATCTCGGTCGTAGTGAGAAAGGCATGGTGAATACCAATTACAAGCGATACCTGGCGCGTATCCCAAAGACCTATGCCGTAGCCAAACTGGGTTACAGCGAGGACGTTTATCAGTTGGAACCACTCCTGATCCGCCCTTTACTGGTTCCTGGAACGGAGCCTTCAGATCAGGACATCGTCGAAACGTTGGGAATGGGCTTGCCCTTCTCGCGTGAAGAAATCAGCCAATTATTCGATTGATCAAAATTGGAGGATAGGGATGGAACAGAAGAAACGCTCGCCGTTTCTGGCAATTGCTCTTGCGGTAGTCATCGGCCTGATGGTTATTGCTTTGTTGAATGGGTTTATACGACCAACCCAGGTAGTGGTCGCCAAGGTTGCGGTCGCACCTGGAACAATTCTCATGGCCGACCTGGTGGAACTGCGCTCGATACCGGCAGCCGCGAAACCGGCTGGCGCGTTTAGCAAGGTAGAAGAAGTGGAAGGGAAAATGCTGGCAGTTGGCCGCACGCCGGGTGACTTTATTCTCTCGTCCGTTTTAGGGGAAGCATCGGCAGCCGGCATTCCCTCCGAATTGGAACCCGGCCACGTTGCGCTAGCCATCAACGTCAACCTAGCTTCGGGAGTTGCCGGCGTTCTCCGCCCTGGTCAAACCGTGACGATCATTGGGATGCTCACGCCAGACGTGTTGCAGGATGCAGTGTCGGTGATGCCCGCGCCTTATCCACAGGATGTCTCGCTCACTCCTGCGGTTGGCCTGGCGACTGCAATGCCCACGCCGACGCCCGCTCCGCCGTCTGCTCCCATTGCCCGGCTGGCGATTAGCGGCCTGAAGGTCTTGATGGTTCCGCAGTCGTTCCGCTACGAAGAACTACCAGCAGGCAGTTCTGAGGAACAACTCTATTCCTCCGCGCGCACCACAATGGCCGCGCAGGGTAACAGCGTAATCGTGCTGGACGTGCCTACTAGCTTGGTGGAGGTCGTCCCCGGGCTGCGGCTGAACCCGGTTTCGCTGCTGGCCGCACTCAACCAGTATGGCACGCTGCACCTGGCCCTTGAACCCGCGGCTGGACTGGACGCCAAAGATGTGGTCACGCTGAATCTCGGCGATCTGTACCAATCGCTCAATGAAGTTCGTGGCAAAGAGGACCGGTAGAGCATGGGCGACAAAGTCACGTTGATGCTGGCCGGAGCAGGGCACGAGGCCGTGTATTACCAGATGCAGCCAGCCTTTCTAACCGATGAGCGGTTCTCAGTAGCGACCCATGCCGCCCAGTGGTCCGTCTTTGAGCCGAATTTACAGCAAATGCAGCCAGACCTGGTAATTGTGCAGGCAGAAATTGCACCCGGGCCAGACGTGCTCTTGCCAGTGCTCTCTCGCCTGCAGGCCTGGAATGGGGTCGCGATTGTCATTCTCCCGATTGCCTTGAAGGACATGGAGGGGATTTATCGGGCGGCCTCAGCAGTGGTGCGGGGCGTGTACATCGCTCCTGTTTCTTGGGTTGAGGTTGCGCAAGCGGGGTACAGCGCCGTGATGACGGAGCGTGCTCGCTTGACCAATACCGCTCCTTTGCAGCAGGCCCTGGCTGCATCTGCCTCCATTGGTGGAGGCGGCGCTTATCCATCCATGGTGACAGGAACCAAACGAATTGCGGTCATCTCGCATGCGGGCGGGGCGGGCTGTTCCACGATCGCAGAAAACCTGGCGTATGTGCTCAAAGTCCAGAACAGTGTTCAAACCTTGCTTTTGTCTCTGGGACTGCCACCTGCGGCTGTTCCGCATCTCAAACTCAAAATTGCTCCAACGGTTCAAGAATATCTGGAGCGTCCGGGGAGAGCTTCACTCCAGGCCGCGCTTCAATCGCGTGAGGGGCTTGAAGTTCTGCTTTCACCCGATACGTCGGCCGCGTACCTCAAAGCGGATGAGACGTCGCGCCGGGATGCACGCGAGCCAGGCAGTATTTATTCGATGCTGCTCGATTGCGAGAATGGGCGGTATGCCGCGATCGTCATGGACATTCCATCCCACGAGGACACCTGGACGATCCATCCGCTGGTGTTTGCCAATACCATTCTGATCGTCGCCCGGCCTACGTTGGCGGATTGCTCCGCCGTGCGCCACACTTTGAACTTGCTGCTTTACGGGTTGAGAGAAGAAAACCGGAAACCCAAAGAGTCGATCTTCTTGGTTCTCAATCAGGCATCGGAACGGTCCGGTATGACACCACGCAGCATTCAAGAAACGCTGCTGGATGCTGTCGGATGGGCGCCGCCGATTGCGGCCATTATTCCCTACGATCCAACTGTTACACAAGCTCAGGATAGTTTTCTCATTCCCGTTACGCGTTCCGAACCGTTTGCCAAAGGTATCCAATCGCTGATTCAGGTGCTTTTCCCAAACCTGAGCCGCTCGATGGGACAGGGAAATGCGAGCAATAAAAGCGTGCTGCGCCTGCCACGCATCCGGATCGGAGGGTAGGCATGAACGGATTATTGGGTTTGTATAACAATGATCCGCTTACGGCAATCCCTTCTGTAGAAGTGCGGAACGAGGTCATTAACGAAGTGATCGATCTGGTAAACCAGGAGTTCCCACCGGCGACGCTGCAAGCGCCCACCGACCAGGACCGCCAGAAAATCTCTGAACGCGTGCTTTCTTTGATTGGGATGGCCCTTCGGCGGAGAAATTCCCGTCCCGGCATGCCATATGAAACCTCATTAGCAGAAGAGCTGACCCGCCGCCTGATCGGCCTCGGATTTCTAGATCTGTTGCTGCCTCCAACCCGTAACGATCTTTCGGAAATCTGCGTCTATTCAAGCGGCCTGGTGCAGGTGATGCGGAAAGGCAGCGTACGCTGGGAAACGATCGATCTACGCCCGGATCCAGGAGAAATCTGGCGGGTGCTGGACCGGTTATTGGGCCCACAGAATAAAACCCTGAACGAAGCCAATCCAACCATCAATGCCAAACTCCCGGCGACGCCCCATAATCCTGGCGGTGGACGGATCAAGGCCCTTCATCCGGTAATTGCGCCGCCGGGCCGCAACCCGAGTATCAATCTGCGTCTTTACGAGCAAAAACCGGTCCGGCCTGAGTGGATCCTGGAAAAAGGCGTTATGAGCGCTGAAATGATGGCGACAGTGGAAGCGGCTATGCAAGCGGGTTGCCGGATCTTGATCACTGGCGGAACCCGTACGGGCAAAACAACGCTTCTTTCCGCGATCTGCAATTTCCTTCCGCACGGGTGGCGAATCGTGAAGATCGAAGACCCAGAAGAAATCTGGATCGACCGGCAGACGGTGCAAACGGTGGAAGCGCGTCCCCAAGCGGTCGGGACGGAAGTTCGGCCTTACACCCTGGCAGATGGTGTCGATGATGCCATGCGCATGTCACCGGACTACTTGATTATCGGCGAGGTGCGGGATGGCAGAGCGGCTATGAGCCTTTTCCGAGCGTTGATGACCGGTCATAGTGGTGCCTGTACCTTCCACGCTGACAGCCCGCGGGAAGTAGCACGCCGGTTGGCTACGGTGATGGGCGCCGATTCGGGCGTGCGTCCACATGAGGCAAACCAGATGATTGCGGATGCTGTAGACCTATTGATCCAGATTGGCATACGCAACGAGGTCCGCCGGGTGCTGTCGATCAGCAATATCTCGCGGGAACTGAAAAGTGGAGAAGTGTGGTTTGAGCCTATTTTCCGATTTTCGGATCGAGGGACCGGGGTGGGGCCGTGCTGGGAAAAGGTCGGCGAGCTGCACTCTCGTAATGAATTTGATTGAAAGGAGTAGAAATGACAGGCATCATTGGTTTGATTGGCGTGCTCTGTGGGGTCATCGTCTTATACCTTGCTTATCCTCAGAAACGTTCCGTTGGCCGGCTGGCCGAGTTATATTCCGTCGATTCGCTGCGCACTCTGTCAGATCTGAATCCGAACTCTCTGGAATACCGGCTGATGGCGTCTGGCATTAATTACCGCCCGGTGACCTGGCAGTTACTCTGTCTCTCTGCGGGAATCGCGGCCGCTGCAGTAACCTGGCTGGTATTACCGGGGCTGCCGGCATTGGTGGTGGGTGGAATCGCCTACTATCTCCCGAATGCCTGGCTGGACGATAAAGTGAAAAGTCGAGGGCGCGAAATTGATAAATGCCTGCCCATTGCGATTGGCCGGATTGCAGCCGGTTTGTTGGCAGGCGGCTCGGTCCCCGATGTGCTTCAGCAAGTGGGGCAGTCGCTACAGATCGAAGCGGCTAATCCGCTGACGCCTGAACTGATGCTCACCGCGACGGAACTCCGGACAAAAGACCGGCGAGAAGCACTCCGCAATCTGGCCCAGCGGTCCCCTTCGGTTTCCCTGGCAAACCTGGCCCAGCTATTGGAAGGATATTCCGAGGCTGGCGGCGCAAGATACGCGAGTGTCTTGATGGATATTTCGCAACGCGTTCAGCAAATCTTGATCGCACGCAACCGCGCTCAGGCGAAAGCGGGCGACTCGGTTGTCTCGACGCGGGTCCTACCGGGGGTTCTCCTGCTCATTATCGTTTACCTATCTTCAGACCCGATGGTGCAGCAATCTCTTCACGCTTTCCCCGTGCAGATCGCCATTGCTCTAACGATGGCAGCCATGATTATTGGGTATTTTGTGATGCGGTCGATGGTTTTGGAGGCGGTATGACGGCGCTTGTATATCTGATTGGGATCGCTACCTTTGCACTGATCATGTTGCTGACAGTGGAGTTTGTTCCTTCTTCACCGGCAGGAAGATTGGCTGACACGCTCACCCCGGGGCAGGTGGAACTGACCGGGTGGCGGAGGTCACTGGCATTTCTGGACAAACCCGTTTCCCGGTGGACGCCAATCCGTTTCTTACAGAAAGCGAAGGCGGACCTTTATTGGGCGCATCTGGTGGGGAAATGGACAGGCTGGAACGACGTCCAGTTTCTGTCGCTGCGATTTGCGGCAGGCGTAGGTGGCTTTGTGATCGGCAGCCTGGTGTTCAACGCCCTACCCGTTGCACTTGTTGCCGGATTTATTGCCTTTCAATTCCCTGCCATGTCGTTGAATGGCGTTGCCCGGCGCACCCGCCGGCAGTTTCAGGCGCAACTCCCCGAGTTTATCCAGCTTGTCTCTGCGCAAATGTCGGCCGGCGTTTCCATGGAAGAAGCGTTGAACCGGACTGCTCAGGCGCAAAGCCTGGTTGGGAAGTGGATGCGGTACGTCATCCAGATGGCGCAAGGGCGTGGATTGATCGAGCAGATGCAGCGCGAAGCACAGGAGTCGCTCATGCCTGAATTGATTGGCATGGCTGTGCAGTTGGACTTTATCCGCAAAGGCACGGCGCAGCAGCAACTCATGGGCCAGCTTGCGATGAGCATTGCCGCAGATTACATTGGCGGGGCGGAACAGCGCGCCGAAAAAGTCGGCTCTGAACTGGTGATACCGATGGTGATCTTCTACTTCCTACCGTTCATGGTCACGCTGCTGGCAGTGATTGGCTGGCCGATTTTCACCAACATGGGCAGGTAGACCATGGAAACCATGAAAAATTTGCTCGGATTTGCATTCTTCTTCACGGTGGCCATCTTATCAGCCTGGTCGGCCTGGAAAACGCCAACCATTCTGGCCTGGATTGTTGCCCTACACAACCTGTTGCTCGCCATTATTTACCTTCTGCGGCAACCGGCCAATTCCTATGATCGAACTGGTCTCTGGCTGGGTCTGGTTGCCGCCCTGCTTCCATCTGTGAATGCCCTTCCACATTCGCTGCCGCCGATCGCTTTGTTCGTAGGGTTAGCCAGCTATGGCCTCATTCTTTGGTCACTCTGTACGTTGGGGCCGGCGTTTGGCGTTGCTCCTGCTGATCGTGGGCTGGTCGTACAAGGCCCATATCGCTTTGTACGACACCCAATGTACCTGGGTGAACTGGTTTTGCGCTTCGTGCTGGTCGCTACTTCACCACAGCCAGTTCTGGCTGTGCTGTTTGCCATGACCCTGGTTGTGATCCAGGTGGCCCGAATCTTAAGAGAAGAGAAGGTTATTCGTGGTTACCGGTTGTACGCGGGCTGGATTCGCTGGCGATTACTCCCCGGAGTATGGTGATGCGAAGAATAGCTCATCTCGCTGCTTCATTGCTAATCCTGGGATTCACATTGATCTGCCTGTTTTCTTTCGTACGAGAAAGCGAGGGATATGAAAGAAAAGACTCTGCATGGGAAAGGCCCATTTTTCAGGATAACCGGTGGCTACTGGAAGGGATAACGGAGGACAGCATAAAAAGCATGGCCTCCAAGTGGGGCCAGGTTGATGTTGTAAAGATCCGATACGGAAATGGAATGTTGTGGACAGTTGCAGGGCTGGCAAACGAGGACGGCAATTATGAAAGCTGGGTGCGGGGTATCGAGGATCGACAGCAGTTAATGAAAGCATTGCAACAACCACGTAGGGTAACCCTCTCGGTTCCCGGAACCCCTGAAGGCGTGAGTTTGGAGGAATGCACCAAATCATTCTCACCGGCCTGTCAGATGATCTTTTCACTTGAGCACAACCAACCGGGACTTGGGATAGCAACTGAAGCGAAGGAAAGCACGCTCCAAAGTAATGTTTTTATTCAAACTGGCACGTTTCCAGACCATTACCTGTATGGCGTTTTGACCTGGGAGATGGATCTGGGTGAGATCATCGAGCAAGGATTGGAAGGATTTTGATCATCATGGAACAATCTTCTTACGTGATAGCAATTGCGAATCAGTGGTTTTGGATGGGTGTTGCTGCTGGAACGGGGGCAGGAATGTTTTTGTCGGCGTTGATCCGTTGGGTTACTGAGTCACGGGACTAGCAAACATGGAGAACGCTAAAGATATTGACGCTGCCAAAGGAAAAAATCAGCCATCTTCTGCTCTTCAAAAGCCATTGCGCGCTTTCTTCCTGCGGCGAAATATTCGCATCCCGAAAAGCATACCGCTTCACGTGCTGGCGCATTGTCGCCGGATCATACTCGGGCTGGAAAAAGGAAGGCCCTATACCGATTTCAAAGGGAAGCGGCTTTTCCCAGATCGCGAAGTAATCTCAATTCCGGTTGGCCGGCGTTGGCGACTGCTGGCTGAATGGCAAGAGGGAAAGGTGACTCCAATCCGGCTGCTCTCGCATGAAGCATACAACCACAAGTGGAATTGGGAAAAACGATGACCTTTCTGAGCCTGGTTCAGTATACGCTTCTCCCGTTTATGTTCCTCTGGCTTGGTGTATGCGTGCGAAATGACTTACGGAGCCGAGAAGTGCCGGTGTGGATGACTGTGATTCCACTCGCTGTGGCAGGCCTCATTGGCATTGTATTTGGTCGTTGGTCGTCGGCCTGCCTGGTCGCAATGCTTATCCTATTATCCGATTTGGTGTCCTTCCGGTTTGGTTTCGCCTTGCTTGGAACAGCAGTCGTCGTAATCCTGGATCCTACATCGGTGTTCCTCAACCTTACGATCTTCGCGATCTGGTTGTTATGGGATAGAGGCGCGATGGGCGGGGCGGACGCGAAGATTCTCATCACGCTCTTGCTGGTGTGGGGCAGTGCCTGGCTGATGGTATGGGTCGCTTTAACTGGTGGTCTTCAGGGACTGGTGGCCTGGTGGAGAAAACAGCGGGAAATTCCCTATACTGTGGCGATCCTTTTGGGCTCCATCGGTTTCTGGTTGGCAAACTTATTCTAAGGAAAGGAGGTATATACCATGCGGTTCTTGCGGGATCAGCGAGCGATTGAAATGACCGAAGTTGCTTTGATTATTGCGGTCGTTGTTCTGATTGCCTATGGAGCATACCAGCTCCTTGGCGGAAATATCGCTGCAATGGTAAGCGACGTGGCCAGCAGGCTGTAAAGTGCTTCGAAGGTTCTCTGTTGGGAGTCGAGAGGACGGCTCCCAACAGAGAACGATCAAAAGGATGAGGATACCGATGCGATTTCTACGAGCAAAATCCGCAATGGAGATGTTGGAAGCCGCAATAACTACACCGATAGCAGTGTTGGTGATGCTGGCAATTGTCAATTTGGGTATGGTTGTTTACGCCCAGCAAGCCGTTCAGGCAGCGGCCCGGCATGGGGCGCGTATGGGAAGCGTAGCGCAGCAATGCTCTGCCTGTTATGCACTTTCTTCCGCCAGGCAGGCCATTTCTGAAGCTCAACTGGTGCAAAATCCTTCGGTAGCTGTTCTTGCACCTGGTGGATCGGCAGGCAGTGTGCTGAGAATTCAAGTGAACGGATCCGTGCCCAATTACCTGTCCCCTCTTACCAGTCTCTTTCCTGGATTACCTGGGGAAACGTTCCGAGTAAGTGCAGATGCAACTTTTCGGCAGGAGGGATGGTAATGCTCAAAGAGAAACGAGCTTACTCGATGACGTTTTGGGCCGTATTCTTTGGTTTTGTGCTGGTTCCAGCGTTAGCCATGGCGATCGAACTCGGCCGGTACTTCTATGCCCGGTCAGAAGTAGCGAAAGCGGCGGATGCGGCAGCGGTGGCAGCCGCGGCTGAAATCAACCAGCGAGTGTTTCAGAGTAGCGGGGATCTAACGCCTACAGATAAAACCTGGGCGAACGCACAAACCTATGCTTTTCGGAACAACTCGGTATTGTCCGCTCGTGGAATTAATGCTTATGTGACAGGAATTGCTGTCGACTCTGGTGCGGATACAGTTCGTGTGACTGTCTCCGCTGACCTTTCATTATTGTTTCCATCCGTTGTGCCCAAAGTCATTGTCCACGAAACGGGTATTGCACAGGTTCGGGCTTTTAGCCGGTAGGGTTTTAAGAAGGGTATAAGGAATTGGAACCAAATCGTTTTCTGCTCATAAGGGATGTGGATGAAACGGGAGTATCTGGCACTGGAATCGTCGCAATGGGGTTTCAGTTCCCGACAGGGCGAGTTGTTATCGAATGGCTCGTCAAACCGTTTGCTTTAGGTATCTTTTCATCTTTACAAGAACTCATTGAAGTACATGGACACGAGGGGAAAACTCGGGTGAAATTTATATTGGAATGATCTTTATTGTGTTGAACACTGGTGTTCAACACTCGTACATCCTTGTTCAATAAGGGGTGACATAATCCGTGCACCAGGAACGGATTATGGACAAAGACAATGCACAAGTGTTCTTAGATTGGCTATCGACCAAGTTAAGAGAGCGAAACCTTACTGAACACCAGCTGGCCAAAAAGGCGAAGGTTGGACATTCGCATTTTACCAGGGCCCGGACGAAAGGCATCTTACCGAAATGGGATACGATCTACAAGATTGCTCGGGCATTAGATACCAGCGTTTACGAGGCGTTTCGCGTTGCCGGACTCATTCCACCTTTACCCCAGTTTGAACATCAAGAGAAAATCGACAGAATTATGGAGCGAGTAGGTTCTGTTCCTGAAGAACGTCTTGACTTTGTCTTTGATTTGATCAGCCTGGTTATTAAAGAGGCGAAGAAGTCTCAAAAATAATAGCTTCGGGATACCGCGAAAGGGATTGCTATTTATCGTTAAAGTCAACAGAAAGTCGATATTGTTTGCTGGGTTTGTGTGAAAAACCGCAATAGTTTGCGGGAATCCGCAATCGGAATTGCAGAAAATCCCAGTTACGGGTGAAAAGATGCTTCGGTAAACTAGGCAACATTCCACACCTAATTTATCGGAGGATTTTCATGTCTTTAGCAGTACTTTCGTTTCAAGTCGCCAATGATGAATCGTTTTTGCAAAAATTGGCGGAGAATTTTACGGAAGTGTTGGAACAGCAGGGAATTCAGCTGAGTTCAGTAGAGGAGTTTTCTTTACGATCAACTTTGACCGAGAAGAAAACTATCCTTGCAGTTGAGCCCTGGACGATTGTTTGATGCAAGCAGATATTTTGGAAGCAGTATTCAACCGCCTTTCAACCACGATTAACGAAACTGGAATTGTTGATGACTACCGGGAGTTGTTACTCTCGGTAGTTATCCAATCCATTCGCAGGTATCAATTCCGCAGTGAAGACAAGTGGCTAGCAATTACATTGCCGGAGTTGTGGTGTGTGGGATTAGGTGGAGAAAGTCAACGAGTAGTTGGCGTAACGGCTGCCTGGTTTTTACTTCAACTGGCCGCGTTTTGGCTAGATAAAGTGGAAGATGACGAACTAGATCAAACAATTCTTGCCACGTTAGGAGTTGGTCCTGTTTCCAACCTCGCCACCGGTTTGATTTTTCTCTCTCAATGGATCTTAAACCGACTGGAAATAGATGACGGTATCGACAGTTCAACAGCTGCCGATATTCGGGCAATGTTTTCCACGAGTATTTTGAACGTATGTGGCGGCCAGCACATCGACTTAACTGCAAAAAATTGTCTGCTCGAACAGGTTTGGAACAGTTTCAAGCTGAAGTCAGGACTATTCTTTGCTTTAGCATGTTTTGCTGGCGCGCGCCTGGCAACCAATGATCCAAAGAGCTTGAACGCCTGTCTGGAGTACGGGACAAACCTCGGTGTGCTGCTACAAATTGCCGATGAGCGGGAAGATCTTTCCAAAGAAGTGCCGGACCTCTGGAATAGTTCCAATATTTTCAATGCTTATTTCCACGAAGTGATGTCAAGCGGTCTCCTGAAGAAAAAGGATCATTTTGCAAACAGCATCAGCTCGTTTCGGTCTGGCCTCCAAGTGTATTTGAATGTGCAGTCTCACACGCTATGGCGTTCCGGTATGGCTGCTATAGACGATATTCAAGCGGAATTGAAAACCCGGCCTGACCTGGTCCGGCTGTTATCTCAATCGGTATAAAAAATTGGTGTAAATGCGGAAAAAATTTCTCATTCCATATCTCTTTATACTACTCACACTTTGCTTACTGGGGTGGGCCGGGATCAAGCACATTGACCGGCCCACTCTCGGCTTATATTGGAATACACGAACGGGCTTGGTATACCAAATTCAAGGTAACAATCCGAATTTAGCGAATGTTCGAATTGGTGACCGGTTGTTATCTGGTAATGGAATCAAGGCTGATCAACTGTATGCATTCATTGATCAAGGTAGAGTGGATACGATTCATCTTGTGTTGGAGCGTGCAGGAGTGGAATATTCTATTGAAACTCAGCGCGTAGATCCTGATTTCATCACAATTCTAAGCCGACTGTCTTTCGTGCTGATCGCATTTGTTTTTTGGCTTACAGGCACATTGATTTATATTTTCGGTGAGGATCGAGAACAGTCATTGTTGTTTCTGTTCTTTTGCTTGTTCACATCTGTAACGCTGGCGGCAGGTTCTATATCTTCCTTTGGACCTGTTTGGTCGAAGCCACTCCTTTACTTTGGGATTGTTTGGGGTGGCTTTTTTGCTGTTCATTTACATCTAAATTTCCCTGGCAAGCTCAAAATTCCGCATCGGACGCTGCTCTTGTCCGTGCTGTTTACCTTAAGTTCTATACAAACAATTTCATATAGTGGGATTTATCTAGGCCATGTCCCCAGAGAATATTCTCAAACGCTGTGGCCACTTAGTTTGCTTCTGTTTGCCGGCGAAATGACATTCGTCGTTGGAGCGGTTGCCAAATCTTTCAGGAATGTAGCCTTATCGGTTGAAAGAATTCAGGCGGGTATTATTGTTCTTGCAACGATCCTTGGAATATTTCCTGTGTTGGTATTTTCTGTGCTTCCAGAAGTGTTAATGGGAAGAACGCTGATTCCATACGAGTTTTCTTTCCTGAGCCTTTTGTCGTTTCCGTTTGGCTACCAGTATGCAATACTGCGGCTCAAGATAGTCAACCTTGATACAACTGTGAATCGTGGAGCTGCATTTACGTTCGTGATTCTTATCCTGGCCGGCTTGTATGCGCTTGTGTTTTCTTTGTTGTCCCGCTATTTCCCAGGCGTATTTGACCAGTATCCTCTAGCAGGAATGTTCATAACCATCTTCATTGCATTTGCATCAAGAAAACTTTACTCAAAATTGTTTGCCTGGGTCAACCATGTTTTATATGGCGAATGGTATGACTATCGGTCGGCAATTAATTTTATCAATCATCATTTGAAGTCGGTGGAATCAGAAGATCGGGCTATCGCAACCACGTTTTGTCAAGTCGTAATGAAGTCCTTACAGCTGGACTTTGTTGCGGTAATTTTACAGGATCGCTTTATTACTTTTGTTGAAACAGGAAGTGAACCAGTAAATCGACGCATCTCGGACGAGAACTTCGAAGTAATGTGGAATCAAATATCCGAAAACGAGGACTCAACAGAAAAACCCAAAGATATTCTGGTAGATTCCATTCTTCCGAAACGGCTATTACCGAAAACACATCTCATAACTCCATTTCGTAGTCACGATCAAATCCTCGGGCTTTTGATTTTGGGCCGAAAACGAGGTGATGGTATTTTCGAAAAAAGTGATCTTGAAATTCTCGATGTGGCAATCCATCAGGCGCAGATTAGTATGGAAAAAGCAGGTTTGTTGAATGATGTGCGGCAGTACAGTGATGAAATTCGCGAACTCCATCGCAAGGTTACGGATTCAAGGGAACAAGAAAGGAAACAGGTTTCACGCGAATTGCATGACGAGGTAATTCAATCACTCGTAGGTTTGAATTACCGGTTATCCAACATGCGGCGGCATAAGCATCAGTTGAAGGAGGATGATTTTCTAGCTGTACAGGAAGGTTTGGTTTCTGTTCTTGAAGAGGTACGACAAATATGCACGAATCTACGCCCACCCGTACTGGATAACCTGGACTTGGTGTCCGCTTATCGGGCTAAGATTGATGAAGTACAACGAAAATCTGAGTTTCAAATCCGGTTTTTCGTGCATGGAGATAAAGAGCAATACATTCCTGAAGATGTACGTGGATTCGCCTATCGCCTTTTGGGGGAAAGCCTCGCGAACATTCGTAAACATGCCAATGCGACGTCTGTGGAAGTGCATTTGTCCATTAATTCCACAGAGATAACCATCATCGTAGAGGATGATGGTCAGGGTTTTTCCGTGCCAAACAAGCTTTCTTCCCTAGAAAGGACACAACATTTCGGGCTGGTCAGTTTGTTGGAAGATGTGAGGGCTGTAAAGGGGACGTTGGAGATCGATTCAACCATTGGTGAAGGATGCTGTCTGGTAGCAACCATTCCCATAACTCGGTGAATTAAGTTTAGAAAGGTGAAGCGAGATGGGTATTCGAATTCTAATTGCGGACGACCATCAAGTTGTACGGTCTGGTGTAAAGGCCGAGCTAGAATGCCAGAAGGATTTCGACGTTGTAGGCGAAGCAAAGACTGGCGATGAAGCTCTTGAGATGGTGGTAACGCTCGTACCTAATGTATTACTACTTGACGTAATGATGCCAGGAATAAAAGCCTTTGAGATCATCCGGCAGATTCACCAGAAAAAGCTGCCTGTTCGAATTATGGTATTAACTGCGCATGATGACAGAGGAACAGTGTCAGGGCTAGTCCAGCTTGGGGTGGATGGGTTTCTCTTAAAAGAAGAGGACGCATCTGTATTACCGGATGCAATCCGTAAGATATCGCGAGGACAAAAGTGGCTCAGTTCAAAGGTCGCAGAGTATTTGATGGAGAATATGCAGGCAACCACGAGCCAAACTGAACAACTGGTTTTAACAGAAAAAGAGATTACTGTATTACGCTTACTGTCTGAAGGAAAAACGACGAAGGAAATTGTGGCAGCTATGGATAGCAAGGAAAGAACAATAGAGTTTCATATAAAGAAGATAAACACTAAGCTGGGCGTTGCCACGCGGGCACAAGCTGTCGCATGGGCTAAGGATCACGGCCTTTTGTAAGTATCGAAGGTTTTAATTGGAACACCGGGGAGAATGCATTTTTAGGTACCTCCGTTAACCCGGAGTAATGGGGATGTGGCTTCCCCTACGGTCGTGTCGCTGATTACGCGTCGACATATGGTTTGCAAAACCTGATGCCTCCGCTGTCAAAGCGGGGGTTCGGGCATGTTCACAGGGCCAGATCGTGCGAGTGGAATAGCCCCGATTTCTTGATGCCTCCACAACCTACGGGTTAGTTGCGGAGGCTGTCGGATGATAAGGTACAATGGCAAGGGGACTTGTTTATTATGAGTAGCTGATATATAGAGGATATCCGCGATGCGCAGAATGACCCGCCGTGAACTCATCAAACTCACTGCCCTGGGATTGGGCTCACTGGCATTTCGTTTTCCCGGTAACTGGCAGGCAATCGATCTCACTTCTCCGAAGCGTCTGCCTGCTTTCCCGGATGCTCCGCGTCTTGGGCGGGTGACACTGCCGGGGATCCCATTGCGCAGAAGCCCCAGTAACAGTGATGGTGATCAAAATCTGATCACGCGCCTGCCAGCCGATACCCTGGTGGTTTGGGAACGGGAGGTGGTGGGAACCGTAGTTGGCGGTCCGGGTTACTTGCGCTACATTCAAACCCCAGACGGATTTATTTATGGCGGCATGATCCAGCCAGCGGGCAACAAGTCCAATACCCCGATTGCAGAAATCCCATCTGGAAAGGATGGGTTCTGGGCGGAAGTTACCGTGCCCTACGTGGACCTGGCCCATGATGGTGTTCAAGCCTCACCCTGGTTGCGTGACCTTATCGCCTATAACTTCCCGCCTCGTCTATACTACGGCCAGGTGGTTTGGATGGACAGGGTTCGCACAACGAATGGCTTTACCGAATATCGGTGGAACGAAGATGCTAACGGGCGAGGCTATGGTTATGGCGGATATGGCGAGTTCTATTGGGCGGATGGCATTGGCTTTCGCGTGCTGACGGACGCGGATGTTGCGCCGATCAGCCCAGATGTCGATCCAGCGGAGAAGACCATCCAGCTCAACCTGGACCGTCAGACATTGGCCTGCTATGAAGGAACGCGCGAGGTGTATTTCTGCCGCGTTTCCACGGGGATCGTCTACACCGATCCATCCACCGGCGAGCTAGTGGATTATTCTACGCCGGCTGGCAAGCTGCTTACGCACTGGAAGATCATTTCGAAAAACATGACGGCAGGCGATGAAGCCAGCGGTTACTCCACGCCAGCTGTTCCCTGGTGCACCTATATACAGGGTGGAGTGGCTATCCACGGCACTTTCTGGCACAGCGCTTTCGGTGAACGCCGCTCACACGGCTGTGTGAACGTTTCTGTGGAAGACGCAAAATGGATCTTTCGGTGGACAACGCCGTATGTCACGCTCGATGCTGGGGAAGAACGGCGCAATCTGCCGGAACACGGAACGATTGTCTATTCCTCTGGTTCATAGATCAAGACAATCTTTCGAATTTCTGCGCTCGCTGCTTTCGCCATAACCAAGACGTTGACATTCTCGTTCCGACTTACTGCATCGTGGCGTTTGTTTCCATCGCAAATTGATACAAATACGCAATCAATGCATCGATCTCTTCCTCGGTGAGGACTGGCCCCCAATACGGCATGCCTGTGCCCATTCCGCCGCGCAAGATCTTGCCTTCCAACAGAGCCGGGCTGGCCCCCAGAAGCAACTGCGGATCGGTAAAATCTCCAGGTGCGGAAAGGCCCATTTCGCTCTCCACCATATACCCACTTTCCTGTATTCCATCTGTGATTTTGTGACCTTCCTGATGGATCGCTGCTGGATCAAACCGGGGCAGCCCTTCGACCATCACGCCGTCGCCTTTGCCAGTTTCACCGTGACAGGCGGCGCAGTTGGTGGCATACAGATCGGCTGCTTTTGACAGCTTCTCAGGTGAGGTCTGGCGTTCCCAGATCCAGGCGACCGCATCCCAAAGCGCAACATCGTCCAGGTCGGTCAGGGTTGGCTCAGCGCGAAGGCGCTTCCACACTGCTTCAGGACTGTACTTCAGATAGGTATCGCGATCCAGCGCATAAGCGGGCAGCCGGGATTCCAGCGCTTTTCCACGCTCCGCGGAGGGTTCTGTTTGTGGAACGGTTTCCGCCAGATGGGGGGCATCCAGGTTGATGTCCAGCTCCAGATAGAGAGGCTTTTCTGACGCTTCAGTCAGGCCTGCTGTTTCCGCGTTTTCGCCAGTCACTAGAATGGTTCCGCGCATACGCCAGTGGTTGCGGCCGCACCAACGGGTGCAGTAGAAAGTATAGCGGCCCGGTTTATCGAAAACCAGGGTCGTTTCCTCCCATTCGCCTGGGACGAGATCGATTGGGGCCTGATCGCTTTGTCCAATGGCAAAGGAATGCACCACATCATCCGAGGTCATGCGTAGTCGAATAGGCTCTGCTACCGCCGCAGTGATCGATTCGAGCGACCAGCCGCCGTTTTCGGGCATGCGGGCATGGAGTTCATGCACATCCCCGCTGCCCAGCCCGAGGGCAGGTCCTGCCGCAAAAACGCCGGCTGCGCCGGTGGCAATCAGAAGCAGGAAGAGAAAGATTCTGGCGAAAAGTTCAGGTTTCATCATGCATTACTTCTAAGGATCATCTGAAAGTTTATCCAACCAACAGGAATAACATTCCGATTGTGATAATCAGTCCAAAGCCTTGGAGAAACACGGCGCGCCGGGGAGTATCGGCTTCTTTGCGAGCAACCTGGCCCATCCACATCAGGCCACCCAACAGGATTACCGTTTGCAGGATCGGGCCAATGACCGAAACATCCGGGGACCAAACCAGGTCTGCCGTGCCGAACAGGTTCCAGCCGCGGCCAAACGGGTCAGAAATAACGGGCAGAACGTAAGATACCTTGGCAAAGGCAAACGAGATGGTAAAGGCAATCCAGGTTGCCAGCCCCAGAGGCAGTAGCGGGCGGCTGAAGCGAGCCATGCTCTTGCCAATCTTTTCTACCGGTCCCCCCAGCCGCAGCAGGAGTGCGTACAGTCCTGGGATCAGCAGCTCGGCGAAGAGCAGGAAACCGGCGCCATAGACCATCCATTCCGTACTTCCGACCTGGTAAGCCGCGCGGCGCAGCGCGCCCCACGGGCCAAGGAACACAGCGGAGAAGGCCAGCACACATCCCAGCATCACCAGCGCCAGGAAAGCTTCGTCCAGGCGAGGCGATTTGCGCGTCTCGATGAAATCCTTGCCGAAGGCTCGCAAGTTGATCGAGACATTATCATGCGGGCAGACTCGGATGCACTCCATGCACATGCCGCACGGCCCGTTGTCTTGTAGCGCTGTGACGTAAACGCCCCAAGGGCAATTCTGGTAGCAGGTCTTTTCGGTATGTGCGGCGCAAACGGCGCGGTCCTTCACCCGGATTTCTACCGGGGCAGCCTGGGCGTACAGGCCAGTGAACCCCCCAATCGGGCAAAGGTGGTTGCAGAAGGCCCGGTTCTCGAACACCAGGCTCATCACCAGAGAAACGACGATGATGCCAAGCAGCACCCAACCGGTGAGTGCCGGCGCGGTAAGGGTGACGGCACTGAATAGGCCAATCATCAGAAATCCGCCGGATTGCAGCCAGGCGCCGCGCAGATCGATTACGCCCAGCTTGCCCAGTTTAAAGTGCTTAGGCCATTTCCATCCCAATCCCATCTTCTTGCCGCCAGGGAAAATGCCCCCTTGAGCGATCCATTCGCCAGGCATTGGTATGGGGCAAACCGCGCACCACGAGCGCCCGCCTAAGGGAATAAAGAGCAGCTTCAGTGCCGTCCACCAGGCAATCCATACAAAGATGATGGCGAAGTTCTGGCTTCCGACCACCGAGCCGAACAGTCCGGCGAAGATGGTCAACACAAAACCTGCCAGGGTGATCGCGCGCGCGAAGAAAAGGGGCCAGCGCGAATAGATTAGCGTGTTTCGGCGTCTGGCTGCGCTCCTCGCCAAAACGAGAAATTTGCGTTTCTGTGCCGCTTGCTGGCTCATAACGAAACACTGTGCTTTCGGGTAGATCGAAACGCACCAAAGACAACGACCAGCAGCGCCAGTCCAGCAGCGCGATAGAGCAGCAAGTTAGGGCCGATGGAAATCTTCCCGGTCATAAATGGATGCAAGTTTCCACAGGCAACTGAGCAACGGATCTTGAAAGTGCCGGCGCGTTCGACAATGAATGTGGCTCGGTCGGTTTTTCCCGGATCGGCTTGGAGGTTTATGTCAGGATAGCCATCGATGGAAAGCCCATGCACAACATCTTTACTGACCAACTCAATTGTGACGCGGTCACCCGGATTGGCATGGATCACCGCGGGCGAAAACGCATAATCACCCGCCTCAATCCGTACCTTACGCTCCACGGGTTGGGCGTGAACGGACAGCGGCACAAAGGCAATCAGCAGGGCTACAATCAAAAAGGTCAGCAGGGTTATTTTCTGTGTGTTGAGCATTTAAGGGATATTGGATGGGCCAAATTTCGAATAGGTGTCATCAACGATTTGCTTTATTTCAGAGACCGATTTTCCTTCCTTCAACATCCGCATCGTATCTTGCGTAATATCCACGCAGATTGAGCAGCCCAGTGCGTGGCTGTCAAAGGTGATCTTGCCGTCTGTGTCATCCTGCACGTAGCAGGCATAGTTGGATGCATGGCCCATATCCCCGCAGCCGCAGTAGCAGGGGATCTCTTTCATGATCTCAGGGTTGGCGACGTTGAACCGGTAAGCATCCTGAACTGTAACAGATGCTTTTTTTACTTCCGCAGGCATGTCACTCATTGGCGCCATTTTTAAATCTGCGGTACCAGACTCGTTGCCACTCGAGCAGCCCGTCAGAACGGTTGGCAGTACGAGGATTAGGAGCAGGATGAGGAACAAGAATCGGCGGTGCATGAAACTCCTAAGAAATTGATAAAAAATATTGGATACTTTTACACTTGATTTCAGGGTTCGTAATCATCATAATCGAGGAAAGTTTGTTACAACAGCGTATATTTGCTTACGCCGCCATAAGCAAAATTGCCTGTCGATAGAGTCGGCGGTAAGTAGTGTAGGATTGTTTCTGTAAATTCAGGACCTTAACAAAAAGTGGTAGGTCAGGTTATCCTTACGGTTACCACACCACAAAGGAGAAACGATGACCTACCAGAATGATTTTACCCTTCCTTCGGAAATAGTGGAACAAATAGCGGACCACGGATTGGAATATTTACCCGAATTGATCCGTACGATGGTGAACGCGGCCATGCAGGTGGAACGGCAGAGGTATTTGAGGGCCGAGCATTACGAGCGCAGTGAAGACCGGCAGGGACACGCCAACGGGTACAAAGATAAAACAGTGAAAACACGAGTAGGGGAAATCACCTTCTCGATCCCGCAAGTACGAGAAGGTGGGTTTTACCCAGAAGCATTGGAAAAAGGACTGCGGAGCGAACGGGCTTTGACGCTGACCTTAGCGGAGATGTATATCCAGGGTGTGTCAACGCGCAAGGTGGCTGCTATTCTGGAGCGAATGTGCGGAAGCAGGGTGTCTTCCAGTGAGGTCAGCCAGGCAGCCAAGAAGCTGGATGAGAAGCTGGAGGAGTGGCGAAACAGTGCCCTGGGAGAGATCGTATATTTGTTTCTGGATGCTCGCTATGAGAAAGTGCGTCAAGATGGCCAGGTACGGGATGCAGCGGTGCTGATTGCGGTCGGAGTGGATCTGAGTGGGCATCGCAAGGTACTGGGCGTGTCGATTTCAATGGGCGAACAAGAGATCCATTGGCGCACCTTCCTGGAAAGCCTGCTCAAACGAGGCCTACGAGGCGTGCAATTGATCATTTCCGACGATCATTCCGGTCTGAAAGCAGCACGCCAAGCGGTGTTTGGTGGGATCCCGTGGCAGCGCTGCCAATTCCACCTCCAACAGAACGCCCAGTCTTACGTGCCGCGCAAAGACATGCAAAAGGAGGTCGCCGAGGATATTCGAGCCATTTTCACCGCGCCCGATCGTCAGATGGCCGAAGAATATCTGAAGAAAGCGGTGGAAAAGTACCAGAAACCGGCTTCCAAGTTGGCCGACTGGATGGAACGGAGTATTCCAGAAGGATTGACCATCTTTTCGTTCCATGCTTCCCATCGACGATTGATCCGGACCACGAATGGTTTGGAAAGGCTCAACCGTGAAATCAAGCGCCGTACTCGAGTGGTTAGCATTTTCCCAAACGAAGCAGCTTGCCTCCGTTTAGTCAGTGCGATCCTGTTGGAAACAAGCGATGAATGGGAAGGCGGGAAGATGTATCTCAACCTGGAGGGAGGGTAGTCGCCGTCGTAGTCGTCTGCGCTGTGGATATGTGGGCGGTGATTGTCCCGTCCACATATCCACAGCATTCTGAAAGTACCTTAAGAAATCGCGAGAATGACTTGACCAAATTTACAGAAAAAGACTTGCACAATCCGGCGGTAATGATCTTTCACCTGATGACCACGATAAAACAGGCTTTATATCTTGTATAAATGAGTACAAGAAGTGCAGCTCTTCCCTATATTCCCCTATAAGATGCAGTACTCGGACAACTGAACTTTCCCCGCATCCAGGCTGGGTTTGATTTTTACAATCAATTCCTGCTCATCCTCAGGCAGCTGTTCCGCCTGGCTTGCGAGCTTATCCAGCCAGCGCAGTTCCAGCTTGGAAAGCAGGATCTGCTTTTCTGAAGTCGCCCTGCGCAAGCAATCAATTGTGGCCAGTGCTGCTCGGCGGGTTCGTAAGTAAGCTGTTGGTTCGCCAATGATCTGGCCGGCAAGATGGATAACAGTATCTGGCCGTAGCACATAAGCTTGCGGATCAAAGCTGGCATCTGACTCTACCCACCAGTCGCGCAGGGTTCGAGCTGCCTCTAGGCCATGCCCAGAGGCTGTATTCATCAGTCGTGTGGCATAAACGAGCTGCTCCAACGAAACAGTGGGCGCCATACCGCCTAACAGCTTCACATTGTTGACCGATTCATTGCTCCATAGATCCGGAACCGATTTGGCGATATTCCCAATTGGCGAGAGATGAGCGCAGGCTGCTTCCGCACCTTCCAATGTAATCGGACAACCGGTGATGGCTTTGATGTAAGGGCCTTCGTAAGCACAGTCTTTGTTGGGCCCAACTGCACCTTGCTCGAATGCCACCAGGCTGCGGGCAACGGATAACACACGGATGATGGCGGCCCAGACGCGCGGGATGAATTTTTGTTCAGCCAGCACCATCGCGGTATTGGCGAACCCACAAGCTGAGTCGCCTGCCGGAACGACGCCAAATTGCTGGCTGATTCCCACAATCTTGTCCCATAAGAAAGCCATATCCCGGCTGCCAAGAATGCCCAGGGCAAAGACGGACAGGGGGAGGTCGCCGTTTAAAATGGCTTCATCATGAACTTCTTTTCCACCAGTTGACTCAATCGAGAAAAAGTCCGCCCCAGCCCTGGCACACAATTCAAAACTGCGCATCATCTTTTCATAATGCTCTCCCTGCCGCATGAGGGGCGGGCGAGCAAATTCACGAATATCATTCGGAGTCACCCGTAGCGCCGTTTTGATGCCATGTTTTGCCTGGGTTTCGCGTAGGGTGTCACTCAAGATGCGGGTTATTTCCGCACCCCATTCTGGTATCTGGGTGAGCTCGGGCAGCAGTTCGAATTCAACAACCAACCCGGGGGCATATAGTTCCACGGCTCGTTTGCAAGTTTCCGTGATCATCTGGCTGTACTGGGCGCGAACTTCCTCCATTGTTTCTGGGGTGATTTGCATGCTGGGGAGGGTAAAGTTGAGCTCCGGAAACACCTGGCCACCGCCAATCACCAGTCCATTTTTGAGGGTAACGGGTTTAGGGCTGACGCCAAAAACAAAATCATCCAAATTGGTGATCGAAAGCGTTGAATATTCCGGCATGATGCTAATCCTTTTGGAATCTAGGAAATTGATGCGGTTGGCTGTAAGACCTCATTCAGGCTGCCTGAGCGGAAGCCCTCCAGGTCTACCGTCACATATCGAAAGCCGATCTGTTTGAAATACGCTGTAATGGTGTCTCGTAAACCAATCAAGCGGGAAATCTCTTGAGGATCGACTTCGATCCGGGCTAAGGAATCCAGATTGCGAACACGCACCACTGCGAAGTTCAATGCACGAAGGTAGGCTTCGCCGGCGGCGATTTGCTCCAGCTTTTCACGAGTTACGGGCGAGCCGTATGGTATGCGTGAGGCCAGGCAGGGCGAGGCCGGAAAATTCCAGTTCCCAAGTCCGAGTTCGCGAGATAGCACGCGAACTTCCTGTTTCGTCAATCCAGCAAGCGCCAGAGGCGAGATGACCCCCAACTCCTGCGCCGCACGTAGGCCGGGCCGGTAATCTCCCAAATCATCCGCATTTGCTCCTAAGAGCACATATGGAATATCGGCTTGCTGAGCAATCCGGGTAATGATGCCCAGGTCAACTGACTTACATACATAACAGCGGTTGGGTGAATTTTCGACGTATGTAGGATCGTTTAGCTTATCGTAATCTACGATCTGGTGTGGAAAACCAAACTGCATTGCAATGGCGTTGGCGGTCTGCATCAGGCCTTCCGTTTCCACGACGGACCGGATGGTGACGGCTAACATACGTGGGGCGAGGGCCAGGTGTGCCGCGACTGCCAGGAAAGAACTATCAACGCCGCCAGAGAAGGCTACTACCGCGCCGCCTAGCGATTCTAGATGTTTCGCCAGATCTTGCCACTTTTTTTGTAAAGAGGGTTCGAGTGGCAAGTTAATACTGTGGATCGGTGCAGGATTCATTGAAATTTTCTTTCGGAAAGAAAGGGATTAGAGAGACTCAACAAGATGATAGAAGCGTATGACACCGTTGTCAATAAGCAATTCTGCTTATTTGGACTCGGTTAAACCAAAATCCCGGCCAGCAAAGCGACCGGGATCTCTTGTACTGTCCACCAAACGAAAGGGGCAGGAACGTTTTGACATTCAAGGGAACCAATGATTAATGATGGCCACCCGTCGAGCTGCCCGCCCCACCGGACTGGTTTTGCTTCATGCTTTCCATTTTAGACATCATGTCATGGGTGATAGCCATCATTTGCTCTAATGTGGCCTGAACCTGCTCTGGACTACTTCCCACTGTTCCATTGTAATTGGTGTTCCTTGAATACCCGTTCAGTCCGTAGGTGGATTGACTTCCCCCGGCTGCTGGTGGCAGGTCAACTGTGATGTAGCCTGCGTTTAGTGCGTTCATCTGCCGCGTAATCGCATCCATTTCTGCGTGCAGGGCGGCCATATCACTCGCCGTCGCGCTGCCAGACATAGCCGGCATTTGCATTGGCGCAGCTTGTTGGACGGAAATGCCACCATGTGGTGAAATATTGGTGAATTGGTGATTCGCTGCTCCAGCCGCACTGACACTTGCCCCAGATCCAAGGAACGTATAACCTAGAACAGCCATGCCTGCCATAACGAAACCGATCAGGAGATGAACTTTTAATTTCTGCTGCCGGTCTACGGGTTTCGCTACAGTCCGAGTGTTTGCATTTTTACTGGCTGCTGCCTGATGCTCTCCAGCTCCCTGACGAAGGCTATTCGGTTTGGAAGGTACATTGATTTTTGGCGTAACGCTCGACAATGTTTCTTCAACCATGTATAGGCTCCTCGATAAGCAACGTACTGATGAGCAGTTTATCATCCGAAAGCGAATGAAGCATCCGTTATGCGGCGCAATATCGAGTCAGCAGTATGGTCTACTGCGTATCAACTGGTTGGTGGATGAGGTTAGACTGTTCTGCCGTTGACAGCCCTTCACAGCTTTCCCTATAATCCATTAGGTCGCTGAGTGGAGAAGTTCAATGGGTAAACAACCACAATCCTTCAGCCACCAACTTCTACGATCAGAATTTGATGAAATGCCATGCTAATCATCGGCCGTGAGCTCTTTATTGGAACCGAAAATAAACCGGGATTGACGATGGTCCGGGTCGTGCCTGAAGCTGTTCGCTGCATGCAGTGTGGTATCTGCTCTTTTAATTGTCCCGCCGGGATCGATGTTCGCGATTATGCCTGGCAAGGACAGCCGGTTGACGACAGCGCCTGCCTGGCATGCGGCCAGTGTATTCTCCGGTGCCCTCGAAGCGCCTTACACTTTGAGCCGGTGAAGATTGCATAAGGGGCCCTGCTCGGAAATGGCCCGGCGTTATGTTGTGATTGGTTGCGGAGTTGCGGGTTTATCCGCTGCGGAAACCATTCTTCATCAGGACCCTTCTGGTCATCTGACGATCGTGAGCGAAGATCCGCATGGCTACTATTCGCGGCCCGGTCTGGCGTACTACTTCAACCGAACCATCCCTGAAAAGCAGCTCTTTCCTCGTCAGGGAGCCTTCTTATATGAAATGATACCCAACCGGATTCGGGCACGTGTGGCACAGATCTTCCCTGAACAACATCAAGTTATTCTTGAAGATGGACGCCATCTTGTTTATGACCGCCTGCTGTTGGCTACCGGTTCTCGCTCCATGCCGGCGGACTTTACCGGGAGTGATATAGTGGGCGTGGTGTCATTGTATAGCCTGGAAGACGTGCGCAGCATGCTCAAGTTGGTCAAGCAAGCGAAAACAGCCGTGGTAGTTGGCGGCGGAATTATCGCCATCGAGTTAGCGGAAGGGCTGGCCGCCAATCGCGTACATGTAGACTACTTTTTGCGAGGTGACCTCTTCTGGTCGAAGATTCTGGACCAGGCGGAATCCCGGTTGGTGGAACGCGGGCTGGAGCATATGGGGATTTGTATTCATCATCACACCCAGGTGGCACAAACGATTAGCAAGCAAGGCGTGCTCACTGGCGTGGTGACGAAGACCGGGGAGGTTGTTCACTGTCACATCCTAGGGGTGGCGACTGGTGTGCTGCCGCAGGTCGAACTAGCTGTGCAGGCTGGTCTAGCCACAGATCGAGGAATCCTGGTGAATGAATATCTGGAGTCGAGTAATGCAGATATCTTTGCGGCGGGCGATGTGGCGCGGGTTTGTGATTCACGAACAGGCGAAGCCTGGTTGGAAACGTTGTGGCCTAATGCCCGCCGGCAAGGTCACATCGCTGGAGCAAATATGACCGGCGACCGCCAAATCTGCGAACGGGAGGTTACGCTAAACGCTGTCCGCATCGGTGATATAATCACCAGTACAATCGGGGCGGTTGAACGAATGGGGGATACGGATATTTCAATGTTCGTATCGAGCGATAAAAAGATCTGGGAAATGTACCGCCAAAAAGTGGATGTGGCGCATGGTGACCAGATATGCCGGGTGAGGGTACTTACTGACCAGCAGACCATTGTGGGTGCGGTGGTCATGGGAGATCAAACACCAGCCCATCCTTTACTGCAAATGATCCAGGAAAAAATCGATTTCTCTTTGATTTATCCACGGCTTGCGGATCATCCCGAGCTGGGTGTCGAAGAGATCGTCCGTTTTTACCAAAGAGAAAAATTTCCTTATGTCCTCCATTAGCGACGAACTTCGAATTTCCCTCATCACTGGGTTTGTCATAACGGTGATCTATTTGATCATTGCACAAAATGGTGTGCCAGGATCAAGTAGTACACTGGGGTACGGGTTGGGCATTCTTGGTTTTCTTTTGATGTTAGGCGCGGAAGGCCTTTACACCTGGCGCAAGCAGCAAAAGGGATCCGGCATGGGCAAGATGCGCACCTGGCTGCAGATGCATATCATTATCGGCCTGGTTGGACCCTACCTGGTGCTGCTCCATTCCGCCTGGCGGCTGAACGGCGTCGCCGGAATCGCGATGCTGTTGACCTTCCTGATGGTCGCCAGTGGATTTCTCTTAAGCTATATCTATCCTGCTTTGCCGAGGAATGTCGAGGGCGCGGAATTGAGCCTGCCGGAAATCGAGGCGCAGATCAAGGAGGCGCATGCAAAGTTGGAAGCATGGACCGCGGAGCATCCCGAAGCCGCCGCTGCTCTCGGAAAGCGCATCGAAACGCTTTCTGAGCCAGCGCCGGGGAGCGATGTAATGCATGTGCTCGGACGGGCGTATTTGCGCTGGCGCCATCAGCAGCAGGTACGCCAGGAACTCCGGCAAATCCAGAGCGCGGGCATCGAACCGGCCCGCGAGCTTGAGCAGCTGCTCGACCGCCATTACGTTCTGGAAACACAAACGCACTCTCTGGCGGCGACTCGAAAACTGCTGGGGCAGGCTCGTACCCTGCATATTGCAGTCGGCGTGGTGCTCTTTACCCTGGCGATCATCCATATCCTGGTGGCGCTCTATTACGCCGCCCTGGCGTACTAAGGGCGTTATCGCAATGAAGCTACCTGGTTTTCTTTCCCCCCTTGGATTAAAGCTGGCCGGCGCGGCGGTGCTGCTGGTCATTATTTTTGGCATTGCCGGCGGCAACCAGATCTTCAGCCCAGGCGCGCTCTCTGCACAAAGTGAGCCTGGGGTGGTCCGTGGCGAGATCACTTCGCATTCTGAGCTGAGTACAAATTGTGCCGCCTGCCACACCGCTCCCTGGATCGAATTGAATATGAATGATCAGTGCCTGAACTGTCACACCGAGATCCAGGAAGCGCTGCGTGACCCTACCAGTTTGCACGGTGCGCTGAAAGCCACAGACTGCCGTGCGTGCCATACGGAACATCGCGGCCCGCAGGGATACCTTACCGATGTGGATGAGCAGGAGATTGATCATAACCAGTTTGGATTCAGTCTGGCAGCGCACGAAACGGCGCCCGATGGGCGGCCCTTTGCCTGTACGGACTGTCACACCGAAAGCCTGACGCAATTCGAACCGACGCGCTGCGAGACCTGTCACAGCGAAGAGGATGCACGGTTTACCGCGACCCACGTACAAGAGTTCGGCACGTACTGCCGGGCCTGCCATGAGGGCACGGATGTCTTTTCCAAAGACAGGTTTGACCATAACCAGCTGGCCTTTCCACTGCTGGGCAAGCATGCTCAGGTCCGCTGTGTCGACTGCCATCCCGGGGTGACGAGCCTGGCCGCCTTCAAAGATGCTCCAACCGACTGCGCTGGATGTCATTTGCAGGACAATCCCCATCCGCCGAACTTTGGCACCGATTGTGCTCGCTGCCATAATACCGAGGGGTGGCCTACCGAGATTTTTGATCACGACCTGGCTGCGTTTAAGCTGACCGGTAAGCATGTGCAGGTGGAATGCAAGCAGTGCCATGTCAACGATGTCTTCCGTGGCACGCCGACCGAATGCGTCAGCTGTCACATCCAGGATGATGTGCATCGCGGTCAGTTTGGTCAGGACTGCGCTGCCTGCCATACCACCGATACCTGGCAGCGGCCGGCGTTCGAGCACACCTTCCCCTTGGATCACGGGGGCCTGGGACCCATCGCATGCGTGACATGTCATACCACGCCCGGCAATTTCGAGGCCTATACATGCTATAACTGCCACGATCCGGATGACATCGTACGGCAGCACGCCTTTGCGGAGATGATGAACACGAACATTACGGACTGTGCTCGCTGCCATCCAACCGGCGAATCGACGATGCAGATGCACTAAAAACGGTAGCGCCAGCGAACCTCGCTGGCGCTACCGTTTCCTGTCTCACAACGCTGTTCCAATTGAGGACGGTTTCCTCGAAAGTCGCTTATGGAGCCGCTTACCGGTTTCCCTGGCCTGTGGACTGCGAACCCCACATCATGCTCCAACCTGCTGACCCCGTACCCTGGCCGTTTACCATCATGCTCAGGTTGTCGTGATTCATACTCTGGTACATCGTATCCGCCTGTGCCTGGGTCATGTATCCGCCGCGGACACCCTGGCTGTAGGCTGTCTGGCGGCCCATCATGATGGCATCCATCAGCTGCTGCTCAGTGAAGCCTTTTTCGGTGGCGATCTGTGCCATCGACTTGCCGGCTGCCATGTGATTATAAAGATCCTGGCTGGTCATCCCGAAATATTGGGCGACATCTTCGTACATGGGGGTAACACCGGCCATCATCGTTTCAAATCCCATCCCATATCCACCACCGGACTTGGCGCCGGTCTGGCCTTGACCCTGCATCATGCCTGGACCGGCGTTCATCGGCGTGCTGCCAGTCGCTCCACCTCTGCCGCCTCTGCGCCCGGACATCATCCCACCGCCCATCATGCCGCGGCCCATGCCCATTCCCCATCCGCCTTGCGCTGAAGTTCCGGGCCCAACCTGCCCCTGGGGCATGGGGGTCATCGTAACCACCGACGGTGCACCCGGCTGTGACGACTGGGCCGCTACATTGGTGACTGTCAGCGCCACAACCAGCAAACCCGCAATACCAAGAACTGTAAATAGATGCTTCATATGTTCCTTCTCCTTTTGGGGACTGTTGATCCCTAGATTTGTATTCAGTGTACAAAGGCGGTATGAAGAAGTTGTTAAGACCCTCATAAGGTACTGTGAAAAACAAGAGCGAAAAACGGAATGTCTGGTCTATCGGAGCCTGCCTTTGCAGTATACCCACCTTTCCAGACAAACGAAAAACTGCCTGAAGGCACAAATGGCCTTCAGGCAGTTTTTCAGTCGGCTCTACCGCTCCCAAGTCGCAGTAGTATGGCAGGCTGCACAGTCCGTCCCTAACTGCCCTTTATGCACATCATCCTTGGCGTGACAATCATTGCAGGCCGTCGGCGTATTTGTATAGTCGTTATTGAGGTGGCACTGGTTGCAGGGAACCTGGATATGTTTTCCGGTCAGCTCATATCCAGTCAGGTAATGCCCATAAATGACGGTCATGATCGGGTCATTCCAAACGGATCCGCCGGCCATGATGGTATCCTTCAATTGCTGCTGGGTGACACCCTTTTCAGCCGCGATCTGCGCGAGGGATTTTCCAGACGCAAGCTGGCTATATTGATCCGGAAGATTCATGCCGAGCAGCATCGCAACCGAATCGTTCATCATCGGCACGTTCATCATCGCTGGTCCAGCACCGCTATTCGATCCCTGGCCCGCGGTCATCCCTATACGCCGTTGTTTTCCGCCTTTCATATCCATCATGCTGCCCATTTTCCCGTTCCCCATGGTTCCTTTCCCCATGCCCATTTTGGGCCCATAGGGTAGCGCGTTCATAAGGGTTGGTTGCGGTTGCGGCATGCTGGTAGGCGTGCTCTGCATTGGCGGCTGAGCCGTGGGCGTCGCCTGACCCAGTGTACCTGGCGTTGCCGTGAGAGTCGCGGTTATGACTTGTTGAGGATTCAGAGCCTTCACCGGCTGAGCGGGATATGCCCTGTTGGCGAGCGTTAACGTCAGCAGACCGATCATCCCGAGGACTGGCAAAAATCGTCTCATTGAAAAAACCTCCATGGAAATTTTCATTCTTGGTTTTCAGTCTATGCAATAAATATGAAGAAGTTGTTAAGACCTCAAGAAAAAAAAGTTAACCGTTTTTGGATGAATGACATACTTCGTAAAAAATAATACGCAATAGAAAATACCTATTGATTTTCTAGACCAAATAGCGTACCCGCATATCCACTATCTAGGTCTGATACGCCAGTCTCAAAAATGCTAAGCTTTGATACGCCTGTTGCACAAGATGAAAGAAAGTAGGGAGCGCATATGGAAAAAATAATTGTTCGGATACCGGATTTGACCTGTGCCAGCTGTGTTCAAAAAATAGAACAGGTAATGCGCCACCAAGAAGGTGTTATTTGGGCTGTCGTTAATTTCGCGGCGGGACAAGCGACAATCCTTTTCGACCCCTCTGTGTTTAATCATTCTCGTTTCATTCAAGCCGTGAATACTCTCGGTTTTCAAATCACGTCTTTGGATCGTTCAGGTGATTATTCAATTGCGGGTGGCCGCAGGCGGAATCCCTGGGCAGGCCTGCAGGAGGAAATTGGCGCACTTCGCCGTTCTTTCATGCATCGTTCCCGTTCATTGTTGAGCACGACCCTGTTTCGATCATCGCTTCGTCATTAGCACAGCTTCTCTGAAGCTGTGCTTCAGGGAAGCTGGCATGAAACGACATCATCGCATCTCTGTCATTTGCAGAAAGGAACATCTATGAAACGTATCAGTCGAAGGGCGTTTCTTCGCAGGTCAGCCGCACTGACGCTTGGCAGCGGCGCTTTTCTTCTCAGCAGTTGCAATGGATTACTGCCAGGGCAAAAACCAACCATTATTCCAGCGACGAATGATCCCACGGCATTACCAGTCACCCCGACTGCAGCCTCACCGCAAACAGCGCCTGGGGTAGGAAATGAATTTGTTCCTGACGTGGAAATCAACCTGGCTGCCAGGCAGAGCCAGGCGCAAATTTTACCAGGCAGCCTGACCAATGTTTGGACATACCAGGGCACCCTGGTGAAAGGCAGTTCCGAGAACCTCCAAACACTGCAGGATTCTTTTTTAGGGCCCATTATCCGGGTGCGTAAAGGGCAAAAAGTCCGCGTGCGCTTCACGCATGATCTGCCAGAACCATCCATTATTCACTGGCATGGTCTCCTGGTGCCTTCTCGCATGGACGGTCACCCACGGGATGCCATTCAAAGCGGTCAAACCTATGTGTATGATTTTGAAGTGGTGAACCGGGCGGGCACATACTGGTATCACCCGCATCCCGAGCCTTTCACAGGCGGGCAGGTGATCCGCGGGCTAGCCGGTCTGTTTTTGATTTCCGATGATGAAGAGGCGGCCGCGGGGCTGCCGTCTGGCGAGTTTGATATTCCCCTGGTGATTCAGGACCGCACCTTTGATGAGAATAATCAAATCGTGTATGTCGATGGCGGTTCCATGCCGGGAATGGAAGGCATGGAAAGTGCGCCGAGCATGGAAATGCTGATGGGGTTCCTGGGCGAACGGATCCTAGTCAATGGTCACGAGACGCCACTGCTGCCTGTCGCCACCCGTGCCTACCGCCTGCGCCTGCTTAACGGATCAAACTCCCGGGTTTACAAGCTGGGCTGGAGCAACGGGGCACCCATGACCGTAATCGCGACCGACGGCGGTTTGCTGGAGAGCCCCGTCCAGCGCCCGTTTGTGATGCTCGGGCCGGGCGAACGGATCGAGCTGTGGGCCGACTTCAGCCAGACACCCGTGGGCACCGAAATTGTTCTGGCAAGCCAGCCATTTCTTGGCGCGGAAGGGGACAGCCTGGTAGAAGGTGGGGCTGGCATGGGCGAGGGCATGGGGCATGGAAACATGCCAGGCATGGGGTCTTCTCAGACGCCGGAAGCTGGAGCGGGAGGCGGCATGGAAGACTATAATCCCAAGCTTCCCAATGGCGCTGGATTCCCTGTCCTTCACGTGCGCGTTGATCGTCAGGAACAGGAGACCTTATCCTTACCCGCGAAATTATCCACGATCCAGCGCTACGCAGTAGAGCAGGTGGTGAATGCGCAGCAACCGCGGCGTTTTGGCCTCACCATGCGCAACAGCACGTGGCTGATCAACGGTCGGGCCTTCAAGCTAGAGGATGTTGCTGAAGATGAGGTGGTCAAGCTAAACACGATTGAAGCCTGGGACTTCATCAACGAGCAAAACCCGAACGAGACGATGGAAAAAATGGGCATGGTCCATCCAATGCATATCCACGGCGTGCAGTTCCAGGTGATTGACCGGCAAATGCTGGCGCCAGCCTTGAAAGCAGGTTGGGACTCGGTGCAGGAGGGGTATGTTGACGAAGGCTGGAAGGATACCGTACTGGTCATGCCCGGCGAAGGCGTGCGGGTGCTGGTGCGGTTCGATTTCCCCGATCTCTTTTTATTCCACTGCCACAACCTGGAACACGAAGATTTAGGCATGATGCGTAATTACCGCGCCGACCCTTGAGGCCAGGTAACCAGGTTGTATAAAGTCCAATCGCCCATCCTCGGATGGGCGATTGGTGTTTTAACGGGATAAAACAATCCGGCAAAGATGGATATCCTACTGTTTTTCCTTGGAGACCTTTTTGTTTGCAGCGGCCGGCAGGGTAAAGGATATCCGGGTACCGCGGCTTTCCAGGGGCGCGGAACTCCATACCGGGCTTTCTACCCAAACACGACCGCCATGTGCTTCAACGATGTGTTTCGTAATGGCCAATCCCAGGCCAGAGCCGCCGGTTGCGCGTGTGCGCGACTTGTCTGCGCGGTAGAAGCGGTCGAAGATGTGGGGGAGGTCTTCTGCCGGAATCCCACAACCCGTATCCGTCACGGACACGAGAACTTCCGATGTTCTTGCCTGCGAATGAACCGGGTGATTATTCCCGGATTCCTCAACCTTCACCATGATTTCACCGCCCGGATTGGTATACCGCAGCGCATTGCCAATCAGATTGCCAAGCACCTGGTTGAGGCGGCCGGTATCTGCCAAAACCGCAGGCAGCGAGGCAGGCGCTTCGATTTCGATGCTTACGCCTCGTTCCAGGGCGTTTTGATTGAGGCGTTCCGCTGCTTTCTGGATCAACTCCACCGGCTCCACTTCCTCCCGTTCCAGTTTCAGTTGTCCTGCTTCTGCCAGCGACAGCAGGTGGAGATCTGACACCAGCCGGCTGAGAAGTACCGTTTCTTCATGCAGTGAAGCAATTTCATCCGCATCCAATGGAAGCACACCATCTTGCATCGCTTCGAGGTTCGCCTGGATGACGCTGATTGGCGTGCGCAGCTCATGCGCAACATCCGCAACCATCTGCCTGCGCTGCATTTCGGCGCGCCCCAAACTTTCTGCCATGGTATTAAAAGTCACGGCCAGGTCCCCCAGTTCATCGCGTGATTTCACCGAGACGCGTTGTGACAAATCGCCTTGGGCAATGGCGCTGGCCGCAGCCTTCAACTTACGCACAGGAGCGGTAATTTGGAAAAATAGAATACTGCCCAGGAGCAGGGCGACTGCTCCAGCAGCAAACACGGCGACCAGGATCGATTGGTTCATGGCGCGTAGAAACTCGCCTGCCGGTGTACCCGGCAGCGTTTCGCCTGCCCCAATCAGGACGGTGCCTGCCGATTGTCCAGCGACTTGAATCGGCTGACCGCTCGCCAGTTGCTCAGCGGAAAGAACCGCACCATTGGTTTCCCCAGAAGAATCCGAAACAATTTTCCCAGACGTATCGGCAACAATCACTCGATTGCCCATCATCGACCACATATTACTGGCGGTTGTGCTGCTCATTCCCTGTGTGCCGCGCATGCCAGGGCCCATGCCGCCCCGCCATGTACTGGTTGGGACACTACCGGGATCCACTGAGCCGGAGGAGGGAGCAGCTCCGGGTGCGGGGGTCGCAACGGTGCCGGAACCCATCCCCATCATGCCATGACCCATTCCCCCGCGTCCCATGCCTGGGCTGGCTGGTTCAGGCGTCGGCTGGACGAATGGAAGGTTTTGTGGCAAAAGGGTTGGGGTTGGGATAACAGGGTTGTTTCCCATGGAGGAGGTGGTATTACCAGCTGCGGGGAGCTGCAGCAAACCGGCTACCCCATCCCAGGTAGAATTTTGGGCATAATAATCTGCCAATGCAGGCGCCAGGTATTCTGCCAGCACCTGCCCATTCTGATCGGTATAGGTCCGAAATAAACCCTTTGTCGCCTGGTTGGCCAATACCGTTGTGACAAGGGCCAGGACGATAATTACCAGGACAAACGCACCGAACAGCTTGAAAAACAAACTCCTATCCATGAATGGAGGCCTCCGAATATGATCATAGCAGAAACCTATGAAGAAATTGTTAAGATGCATTGAGAACCAAAGGGGCTTCAGTTAAAGGAAAGGCCGCCCAATATTCTGTAGGCGAAAATGCCTATTCATAAGGTCTTTTAATTCAGCATTTCAGTCGTTGACGCATTCAACCGCATCTTCTAAGATGTACCCAGCACGTATTCTGATGGAAAAACACAAAACTTACGGAGAAACCTCCTTAATATGACTGAACCAACCAACAATTCCGGAAGCTGGCAACTGCCGAAACTCTCCGTCGCGCCAACCCTTGCCGTTGCGCTGTCGTTAAGCCTGCTTTTCTCTGCCTATCTCTTAATTCGTTTGAACGAACGCTCCCAGAATTCTTCGCAAACAGCCCCGCTTTCAACGCCCGATTCCGGAGCTGTTGTTACTTCTGGTCAAGGGAATGCGCAAGCGCCAGGATCAGCTGCATATGATGCTGCTGACCTGGATGCCCTGATGGCTCAGCTGGCAGATACGCAAAGCCGGTTGCAGGTTTTGTCAGGCCAATTGGATCAGAAAGGCCAGGTGCTAGGCTATTCGACCACCGGCAGTTCCAATCAGAACCCAATGGCATATGAAGATGTAAACGCACTTTGGGCTGAGATTGAGCAACTCAATCAGATTATGCAGCCGCTGATGGCACAAGTCGATGCTGCATATGCCTCGTCCTCGTCCCGCTCGCCCAGTGAGTTAATCGCGCTACGCACCCAGGTGAACACCATTCACCAGCGCCTGGCCTATCTACTCGAGCGGGTAGAGGCTGCAAAGGCTCAGCCCAACAGCCCTTACAACCAAGGGAGCTGGTCGGGTGGTTCTCAATGGGGAACGTCAGCTGGTTCTTGGACAAACCCGGGTAGCGCGGAACAGGTGATGCTGCAGCAGCTGTATCAAAACATGACCGAGATGAACAGCATGCTCCAGCAGCTGCAAGGTCAGGGAACCGCTCCCTGATCTAATGAGTAGGAGACTGATGCGTTATTTGCGTGGTTTACGAGTTCAGATCCTGATCTGGACCATTCTTCCGTTGATCCTGATTTTGGTTACGGTGTCTCTTAGCAGCATTAAGCTTCACCAGGATACCATGCGCGACATGGTGGCGGAGCGGAATGCGCACGTCGCTGGACTGGTCGCTGCCCGGCTCGATGACCAGCTTCAAATGCGAAGCATGGCACTGGATACCCTTCTGCAAAGTTTTGATGATCTTCAGAATTATGACAAGATCATTTCCAATGTGGGCCCGGGGATGAATCACTTCGACCTGGGTATCATTATTTATGATCCAGACAATATTCCCCTGACTACGGTTTCGCCTGCAGTACTGCATGCCGAAGCTGAGATGCAAAAAGTACTAAGCGCAGCCCAGGTCACCCCTGGTAAAACCACATACCAGTTGATTGCCATAGCCAGTAGTCCTCGTATGTTTTTGATGGCGCTAACCGATCCTGACACCAGGCGCACAGCTGTGGGTATCGTTTCTTTGCAGGGTCTGAATCAACCGGATCTTTTAGGTCACGTTAATCGGAATCCGCGGCGAGAGATTAACCTGATTTCCACGGAAGGTCGTGTTATCTATCATCAGGATGAGGAAGAGATCGGGCGGGATTATCTTGTACATGCTGGCGTTGAACTAGCTTTGCGCGGAGAGGCAGGCGCTACATTTGAACAACTGGATGGCGAAGAGGAGCATGTTGTTGGTTATGCTCCCGTTCAATCAACCGGTTGGGCGATATTGATTGAGGAACCCTGGATGGACGTGATTGCTCCTGGCTTGCAATATTGGCTTTGGGCTCCGATTTTGGTTCTGGTTGCCGCTGTCGCATCGCTTGGGGCTTTGCAGTTTGGATTAGGAAAGGTCATTCGTCCGCTGCAGATCCTGGGCCGTGAGGCCAGCCGGCTGGCATGGGGCGACTTTCAAGCCCTTGAGAAGCCGGTGGGCGGCATTGGCGAGATACGCGATTTGCAATCTACATTGCAGGAGATGGCCTCGCAAATTCATCGCTACCAGAGTGGGATGCAGGACTATATCGCGGTACTGACGCAAACCCAGGAAGATGAGCGCAAACGGCTGGCTCGCGAGCTGCATGATGTGGTTGTTCAGACCGTAATTGCGATGGGGCAGCGTGTGAAAATCCTGCAGCTAGATTGGCGCGATCACTGCGGGCAAAGTCCCAGTTCCGATTCAAATGAAGTAGACCTGCGGCTGAATAAATTGTCGGAAATGGTGGCACAGTGCCTGGAAGACGTCCGGTCCATGATTCGCGACCTGCGCCCAGTATATCTCGATGAGCTAGGGCTGGTTTCTGCTTTAGAGGCACTATCCCACAGCGCAGATAATGGAGATATCGAGGTGGCTTTTGAAGTCAAAGGGGATGAGCACACACTCCTTCGCGACACGAATCTGGCGATCTACCGGATCGCCCAGGCGGCCATTGCGAATGCTGTGCGCCATGGGCAGCCAGATATCATATTTCTGAAAATTGAGTTTCGCGACGAGGGCGTGGTATTGACCGTTGAGGATGATGGATCTGGTTTTGTCCCACCCGAACGGCCCAGTGATCTGGCGCTCCAAGGCCATTTTGGCTTGGTTGGTATGTATGAGCGGGCAATCCGCCTGGGTGGGCACCTGTCCATCCGGTCAGAACCTGGGACAGGCACAACCATTGTCGCCTTTTTGCCCTACACATTGCCCGGTGGGTGTGCCGATCAAACGGATGGAAACCCTCAATAGACTGTTTGGCGTATCTTTTAATCCGCCATATGGTTCTTGAAACCGCTTTCAGAGCAAGATAGACTGGCAACTCAGAAGCCTTCTATGTACGTCTGCCTGCGTTGGCTGCTGCCGCAGTCATTCAACCTACGTGTGTACCGGAGAGATGTATCGGTGAAAACAATTCTAATCGTAGATGATGAGCCCAAGATTGTGCGCGCTCTAAAGGCCTACCTCGAAGGCGCTGGTTTTCGAGTCGTTTCGGCAGGCGACGGACAGTTAGGCCTTGTCACCTTTCGCCATGAAAAGCCTGACCTGGTCCTCCTTGATCTCATGCTGCCGGGTATGGATGGCTTAGAGGTGTGTCAACGAATCCGGCGCGAGTCGGCGGTTCCTATCATTATGGTTACGGCTCGTGCAGAGGAAGTGGACCGGATTTTGGGGCTTGAAATCGGGGCGGATGACTATGTGGTTAAACCCTTTAGCCCTAGAGAGGTAGTGGCCCGAGTGCGCGCCGTTCTACGGCGGTCAGATGGAACGACCACATCAAGCGATGTGCTGCGGGTAGGCGATCTGGTACTGGATATCGGCTCACATCAGGTAACAGTGGCCGGTCAGCAAATCTATGTGACGCCGACCGAGTTCAACATCCTCGCAGCCCTGGCGCGGTCACCAGGACGAGCGTTTACTCGTGCGCAGCTGATGGAGCAGAGCCAGGAGGATTACTTTGAGGGAATGGAGCGCACCGCGGATGTGCACATTCGGCACTTGCGCACGAAAATTGAGCCAGATCCCAAAAATCCGCGCTATATCATTACTGTGTTTGGTATTGGATATAAGCTCGAGGAGTGCTAGCGTCTGTAAGGTGCATTTCATATTTTCCTGATGGGCGCTTCCCCTAATCATTTCTTTTCTGTCAAACTCTATCGCAATTGTTGTAAATATTTCCTTAATAAGTTCTTTAAATGGTTTTCACATCTGAGTGCTAGGCTGGAAAAAAGTAGTTGGCGTGGATGGACATGTTCGTCCAGTCCGTCCCTGGTTTGTGAAAAGAAGTTGGCGGAGTGTTCCTCTTCCTTTCTCTTGTAGGCAAAAATATTTTAGTAGACCGTATGGCGTAGTACTTGTTCCATCATTCGGTCCTTTGCCAGGTCATATTTGATTGCTACACTACGTGCTTAGAACTCGTTATCACCGAACTCTAGGAGACAGGAATATGAACAATTTTCTCGTGACAATTCAAGATGGGCTGCGCCGCGTTCGTAAGGTTTGGGTTATTGCTGCGGTCGTCATTCTTGCGCTCGTTCTCGGCGTGGCTGCTTTTGCCACGGGAACCATTGGACGGGCTGTAGCTGCCATCCGCGGGGAAACAGCCGTTGCTGCTGTCAGTAATCAAGCAGCGGCCAATCCAACGATGCCGGCTATGCCGGGGATGGTGATGGAAACTCCTACCGCGATGCCGGCCATGCCCGGGATGGTCATGGAAACCCCAACCGCGATGCCGGCGATGCCGGGGATGGTCATGGAGACGCCCACTACAGGCGTTGTTCAGCCATCTGGCGGTGATCTGGATGCGCTTACACTACAGATGCAGGAAATGATGCAGTCCTTGCAGGGCATGATGGGACAGCTGGATCAAAAAGGCGCGAATGGTTATGTCCAGCCAACCGCTGTGCCCGTTGCGGTGGATATGCAGGCCATTATGGCCGAGATGCAGTCCATCAACCAGGAGATGGGGCCGCTGATGCTGCGTATTCAGGCAGACCTTCAGGGCAATCCCTCCGCGGAAGAATTGGCCAGCGTCCGCGCGCAAGTAATGCAGATCAATACCCGCATTGGGAATCTTGTGAATCAGATCCAGATGGCGCGCGGTAACACGATGCCGGGCATGAACACCATGCCAGGAATGGCCGCGGCTCCCACGGCGATGCCAGGCATGGGTCAGTACCCTTCGGGAAGCCAGGGAGATCCGTCCCAGGCGACGATGGGCCATCTGAATGAGATGATGAATCAGATGCAGGAGATGCTGTACCAGATGCAGACCGGCAATATGACCAGCCAGCCTGGCTCAATGCCGGGAATGAACATGGCTTCCCCGACGCCCATGCCTGGCATGAGTAATGTCCCGCCGGCTGGACCGATGGCTGGAATGGTCAGCTCAAGTCCGTCAATGGACGATATGATGAAAAAGATGGACGATATGATGTCCATGATGGACAGCATGATGGGGATGGGGGGCATGTCTGGCCAGATGGGCGGAATGAATATGCCTGCGCCTACGGCAATGCCGGGCATGTCTTCATCGGATCCGTCAATGAAAATGATGGATGACATGATGATGATGATGGACAATATGATGATGATGATGGACAGCATGATGGATATGGACATGATGGGTATGCCGGATATGTAGAAGATTCTCTACGGTGATCCATCGGAAGATACAAGATACAAGGTAGCGATAGAGCGCTCGCTGTGAAGGTGGGCGCTCTATTTCTAAACAACATCTTAATAATTTCATAAAAGGTCCTTCATTTCGCCATGCTAATTTGAATGTAGTGGAAAGGATTTTTCTTGATTTGGATTGGTCAGTAGACCGTATAGCGTAGGTTGGATTGCACCGTTTGGTGCTTTTCCAGCAAAGTTTCGAACGATAGACTGTGTTTCGTCTTCCAAAATTTCAAAATAGAAGGAGACTCCTGGATGGAAAATCTTCAAAATATGCCCTCAGAAAGCCATCCCAGCAGGAAATGGGGATGGGTTCTCTCAATGCTCATTGTTTTCGGCTCCTTGATTATCCTTGCTAGCTTCGCAAATGTGACCAGCGCTGCAAGCCTGGCCCAAGCCGCGACCCCCACAATGCCACCAATGCCGGGCATGAACGCGACCCCCACTGCAATGCCATCGATGCCAGGAATGCCGGGGATTGAAACTCCCACTGCCACGCCGGGGAGCACACAACCCCAGACAGGTTACAGCGTGGATGCCCTGATTCAGAAAATGCAGGCGATGATGCAGTCGCTGAACGGGATGATGGGACAGTTGGATCAGAAGGGTGCCAGCCTGGCTGCTACACCTACTGCTACCCCGACCACTCCCTCGGTCGATATGCAGGCCATAATGGCGGAGATTCAGTCGATCAACCAAGTCATGGGGCCGCTGATGACGCGCATCCAGGCGGACCTTCAAGGTACGCCTACAGCCGAAGAAATTGCGGCCGTTCGCTCCCAGGTTGAGCAGATTTATGGGCGCATGGCGAACTTGATGAGCCAGCTTATGGCGGAAAATGTTAAGAATATACCGGTAGGTATCACCCCAGTCCCGGCTGCAACGATGGTGCCCATGCAGGGGATGGAGCCTGGCACGATGCCAGGATTGGGTCAGTCGCAGCCCACACCGGGCAGCCCGGCAGATCCATCTCAGGCTTTGACAACCCGGCTTGGTCAAATGATGCAGAAGATGCAGGAGCTGATGCAGCAGATGCAGAGCCAACAGTCGGGCGGTATGTCTGGCCAGCCTGGGACGATGCCGGGGATGAGCATGGCTTCCCCAACCCCGATGCCGGGTATGGCGACCACACCTGGCTTGCCCGCCGCAGATCCATCGATGCGCATTATGATGTCGATGATGGATGACATGAAGTCGATCATGAACGGAATGGCAGGAATGAACGGTCAGGGGAATACCATGATTATGGCTACGCCGACACCAATGCCGGGGATGAACACGATGCCAGGCATGTCCCCTGCAGACCCTGCAATGAACGGCATGATGATGAATGACATGCTGAAAATGATGGACGATATGATGAGAATGATGGACAGCATGATGGAAATGATGGGCAAGCCAGGCATGTAAGCGACGACGCGATCGGCCTTACGAGCCAGGGGATTACGTTCTATGTATGGTTCAGGCCGAGCAGTTGTATCACTCGGCCTGAAATCATTCTATTTGAATCTTGTTTGCGATTCGAAAAAAATGAATTTCAGTAACTGCCATTATTCCTTGTCGATTTTTTCTGGAGGTCGAACGATATGCGCCAAAAGCTCTTAAAAATTGGGGAAACCGCTGGCCGGATACTGCTCTTGATCACCATCGTTTTCGTTTTGCTTTTGGTAGGGTTCCTTCTGCGCGGATTTGTCCCTACCGCCCGGCTCCAATCGCTTCAAATTGGCCCAGTAACATTGCCAGCCTGGATCGTTCAGGCGCCCCTTCCAGCAGTTTCTCCCACAAGCCCTCCGGTTGTTGTTGGCGGGATTAACGGCGTGGTCGATCCAATTCCCACGCCTGAATCTACCACAACGCCAACGCTTTCCGGTCGCACCAGTTCTGGGGTTGTCACCGTAATCACATTAACCCCAACACGTGCCGGTCAAGTGGCCAATGAAACACCGACCAGTACACTCGAGGTCGAACCGGTTCTGGAGCAAACAGCTACTCCAACGCTGCTTCCTTCTATGACGGCCCAACCATTGAATACTCAAGCGGCTACCGAGACTGCTCCTACCATATCGCCGGAGATGGCAGATATCCGCGCAGATTTGCAAAATCTAGCGCGGGTGATCGATTCGACCCGCATCATGGTGCAGACCATTCGCCAGGGGCAGCCGACAGATGAGGAAATGATTACGGTGCGAATGCAGCTCAATGTTGTAGATCAGCGGCTAGACAAACTGGCGGAAAAAGTTCAGGCAGTCAAAACAACAGACCCCGAAGCAAATGCCTTGCCAGAACAGGTGCCCACCATGTTCGTCATGGTGCAGGAAGTCGTAAAAATGCTGCAGAATATCCTGGCAAGCCCAGAAATCAGCAGTACTCAGCTGGAGCAAACCCAGGCTTTACTGGACAAACTTTATGGAATTGTAGAACAACTTGGAAGTCTCACGCTGCCACCGGCAAGTGCCGGGCAACCCGTCACCCCGCTTGCTACCCCAACTCCGACAATGACAGCAAGCCCTACTGCGACAGTTTTACCGGTGAACACGCCAACCCCTCTGGCCGGCTCTGAAGCGCAGTACAGCCAGTTGGAGGCGATTCTGGATCAGATGGAGGAACTGCTGCGTCAGATGGAGGCAATTCTCCAGAAAGCGCCATAGCAGGTCACCTGCTGCATTCTTCCTGGCACAAGGGGACTGCCAGCAGGTCACAAGTTCGTTTCTTAAAATCCTTCAGCTGCTTTTATGTGGTTATTACGGCAGTGAGGGATTTTATTTATAGATAAAATCAATCATAATAAAGTTTAATAGGCAATTTTACCGATTATCGAACGGGTAGGATAGCGCTTTTGAGGCGAAACGCACAGTGATATTATTCACAAGGAATGTGATTGGTTTCCTTGTCGAAGATGCCAGTCGCTCGCGTAGACTGGTTGAAGCATTCCCTTCCGCATGGCTGCGCGGAATGATTTGTTGCGATCATCTTTGATGCCTGCTGGGAACTGTAACGGAAATTAACCTCTGCTATACCCATGGCAAGTTCTTATGGGTAGCGTCAGCTGTTTATTCAGTGAGTGAGAGTGTATGACCAAAGACAAAATCCGAATCATCCTGGTTGATGATCATCCGTTTGTTCGCGAAGGGATTCGCCAGTTTATTGAACGAGATCCAATGATGGAAGTACTGGCCGAAGGGAAAGATGGCGTGGAGGCGCTTGAGCTGATCCACAAGCATCGCCCGCACGTTGCCGTCATTGATTTGCAGATGCCGCGCCTGTCCGGGTTGGATGTGATCCGGCAAACGCGAGAGGCAGGCATTCCTGTCAACTTTCTTGCGCTTACCGGTCACGATGAGGACCCGTACGTGTTTGCAGCGCTTCGCGCCGGTGCAAAAGGGTATTTGCTCAAGACGGCCGGACCGGAAGAATTAGGGCGCGCCATTCGCCTCGTTTATGCTGGACAATCGGCGATCGATCCCTCCGTTATTGACAAAGTGATTGACCAGCTCGGCGCTCCGGCAGGCGCTCCCGTTACCGCGGAAATGGAACGGATCAGTGACCGGGAACTGGACGTGCTGCGTTTGGCGGCCAAGGGCCTGACCAACCGGGCAATCGGCGTTGAATTGAACATCAGCGAGCGTACCGTGCACAGTCATCTGATGAATATTTTTGCGAAGCTGCACGTCAATTCACGAACTGAAGCTGCAATGAAAGCTGTGCGCCTGGGATGGATCGGACCGGATACGAAAGAATAGTTCGTCTTTTCTCTTTTTTAGGACCTCACACAGAAACACAAAAAGGATCCGGCAACCCTGCCGGATCCTGTGCTTTCTACCGATAAACGGAAAGCGGGGTGTTTATTTCACGTACTGCTGTAGATGGGCGACCTCAGCCTCTTCGACCGATAACATGGCCTGAGCGAATTGTTTCAATTCATCATGCCCAACCTTGGTCAGCGCTTCCTTTGCCATTTCAATGGAACCCTGGTGGTGGGAGATCATCGCCTCGGCATAGCGCTGGTCAAACGACTTGCTGGCGTCGGTACTGATGCCCATGGAACCCATGTCCATTTCATCTTTCATCTGCGGCGCATTGGGGTGATTCTTCGCCCGGTAAGCCTTCAACCAGTCAATCTCTTTCTGTGTCGCGGTCATGGTCTGCTGGGCCAAATCTTTAAGCGCTACAGTCTGGCTCTCTTTCAAAGCTTGTTCCGCCATCGCGATGACGCCAGCGTGGTGCTCAAGGGTGCTGTCGATGAAATGCACATCGTACGAGTTATCCGACATCGGATCGGCATCGTGCTTCATCTCTGGTTGGGCTGCAGATTCGTTCGCAGCGGGAGCCGACGAGGAATTGCTTGCCGCAGGCGCTCCACCACCACAGGCGCTCAGAGCCAGGGCGGCGACAACCAGGACAACGAGGCTAAGCCATAATTTTCGCATTTTTCGGGATCTCCTTCGAGAAAAGAAAGTGATATTGGAATGCAGCGTTTCAAATCTGGCTGACCGATCAGCCCAGAACGTTCAGTTGCTGTTCACCGCAACATCGTATCACAGGCTCGGCTGCTCGAAATCCACTGACCGGATTATTATGAGCTAAGCAAAATGGTGTGCCTTTTGTTGTACCGCAATAGACCATATGGCGTATCTAAGGGGAAATGCCTATCGAAAAACAGGTATTCCGGCGGTTTTATGGAGGCTTGCCAAATGTTATTCTTAAAGCATCTTCTCCTCTCCAAAAGAGCCTGACATACTCGGGCAGCGATATGTCGGGCTCTTTTCATGGAAAAAGCCAGTCGCTGAGAGTTACCCTTATCGGAAAATAAGCAATTTTACGGTTGGACGCCAATTTACTCGACCTTATACTGGTAGTCCGGCAACAATAAGCAGCATAGTTTGATAAGCAGATTATTTAAACCACGATACCCACTGACCCAATGGATAAAACATGAGGATTCCACCAATCGCAGTTGCCTGTGTGATTCTTGCTCTTCTGATCTTTCCGCAGACAGTACATGCTCAGGATCCGGTGCCGGCCGAACCATACACAGGTTCGTTTTTATGCCTACCGGACGCATATCCGGTTGCACCGTCCGACTGTCTGCCATACGGTCCTTCTGAAACACTGACACAGTTGGCAGAGCAAGGACTGCATTATCCTCCCCGCCCACTTCCGGCGAAGAAACCACCGGTTGAACTCGCTGCTAGCCCGGTATTTTTGGCGAAGATTAACCTGGATCCGGCACTTCCCGTCCCCCTGTACGCGACCCTGGAAGACGCCGTTGCCGGAAACAATGCTGTTCGTACAATCGCGCCCGGCAACGGTCTTCGTTATGTTTCTTATATTCAAGTCGCGCGGGTGAATGACAATCCCTATGTCATGATCAAGAGCGGCGAGTGGGTGCGGGCTTCCCCTGCCGGGTCTTCCAATTTTCAAGGTCTGTTGTTCTCCAGAACACATTCCACCAGTTTGGGCTGGGTGATTGATACCATCCGCGCACGATCATCTCCAAGTTTTACTGCCCCAGAAGTTGGCGATTTGATCCAGCGAGAAACACCGGTCGCAATATACGACGTGGTCGAGGCGGAAGGGATGGAATGGTACCTGATCGGCATTGACCAATGGGTGCCTTACCTGAAAGCCCGCCGCGCGCGCGTTGATACCACTCCACCGCCTGGCGTTACCGGGGACCGCTGGATCTCTGTCGACCTGTACGACCAGATTGTGATGGTGTACGAGAACCGTCAGCTTGTGTTTGCGACACTTGTATCCACTGGCGGGGAGCCGTTTTTTACCCGGCCTGGCCTGTTCCAGATTTATCAGAAAAAAGAACTGGAGACGATGAGCGGCGCATTTGAGCCAGACCGTTCTGACTACTACTACCTCGAGGATGTGCCCTATACCATGTATTTCGACCAGGCGCGCGCCCTGCACGGCGCTTACTGGCGGCCCTGGTTTGGGGTGGCGGGAACGCACGGTTGCGTGAACTTTTCATTGGGTGATGCAGCCTGGCTGTTCCAATGGGCCAGGGAAGGGGACTGGGTCTATGTATGGGACGCATCCGGTATGACGCCCACCGATCCAAGCTTTTATGGCGCGGGGGGAGCGTAACTTGCTTTGTGCCGAAAGATATGAAAACGATGATGAATGATACTCCATCGAAAAAGGAGAAAGCGGCTGCATTCCTTCTCGGAATTGGGTCAGGTTTGCTGGGATTGGTGATTGTTGCGGCAGGTTTGTACCAGCTGCCGTCTATTCAAGAACGTGTTGGTTGGCGGGTCGACTTTGCTTTGACCTATCTTCGGGGCGTTGTTGACCCTGTCGAAGCCGTGCCAACGGTTGATATCACAGCCGTTGATGGGCGGAGTGTTGTTAAGGTTACGGTCGAACCGGTTGTCGAGCCTGCTGCTGCAACGCTTGCATCTCCTGGCGTCCTTTCATCCGCACGTACGCCTACTGTTCCACCAACGCCCTCACCAACATCCATCCCAGGAAAGATATCCCTGATACCGCCGGAATATGAAGAACAGGAACTGAATAACTGCGGCCCGGCCACCCTGGCAATGTACCTGCGCTACTTTGGCTGGCAGGGCAACCAGGCAACCATAGCCAGCATGGTGAAGCCGAAGAAAGAAGACCGCAATGTAAATGTTGAGGAACTGGTGGCCTATGTCAACACTCAAGTGCCTGGGCTCGAAATCCAGTATCGGGTGGGTGGAGACATCGCAATGCTGAAGGAGTTCCTTGCGGCTGGTTTTCCGGTAATGATTGAAGAGTCATTCATTATGGAGGAAAGCTACTGGCCCAATGATGACCGTTGGGCAGGGCATTATTTGTTGGTAACCGGGTATGATGACAAGACTGAGTCATTTACTGCCCAGGACACCTTTCTTGGCCCGGATCTTTCGATTTCATACGCTAAGATCGACGAGCGTTGGAAGTCATTCAATCGGGTCTATCTCCTGGTGTACCCGCCGGAACAGCGCCCGGTCATCCAGGCAATTCTTGGAGACCAGTGGGATGTAGACGCCAATCGGCGCCACGCGCTGGAACTTGCGCAAAAGGAGACGGAAGTAAATCCGGACGATGCCTTTGCCTGGTTCAACGTGGGCACGAACCTGGTTTACTTTGAAAACTACTCGCAAGCGGCCGCAGCGTATGACAAAGCTCGCAGCGCTGGTCTTCCGCAACGGATGCTGCGCTACCAGTTTGGCCCGTTCTTTGCCTACTTCCAGACCAATCGCATTAAGGATCTGCTGGCGTTGACAGAATATGCGCTAAAACGAACCCCGAACGCGGAGGAGGCAAAAATGTGGCGCGGCTGGGCCATGTACCGGCAGGGAAATCGAGACGAGGCGGAGAGATTGTTCTTTGAGGCCCTGGCAGCCAACCCGCTGAACCCGGATGTGCAGTATGCGGTGAACTTTCTTCGCGACAATTAAATCAACTTGTCTGGCGAAGGTCTGGAAGGCCTATGAGAGAAAAGGCGTACCAATGGCAGCGATAATCAATCTTTCAAGCAGAATGACGCGGAGGAAGTTTCTGAAGCATTCGATGCTCGGATTCGGCAGCCTCGCGTTTCGACCGCTCTGGGACTTGGATCTGGGGGAGGGGGACATCGCCCGGGTAGCGATCCGATCTGTCAGTGTGTACAGCAAGCCTTCGGACCAAAGCACTATTCTGTACCAGCGCTATCGGGATGAGCTGGTGAATATCTACGATGAGGTAATTTCAGAAAATGGCCCCGTGTATAACCCGCTTTGGTACCGAGTCTGGCGCGGCTTTATTCACAGCGCGCATCTTCAGCGCGTGAAAGTTCGCCTCAATCCAGCTATTTCAGATCTGTCGCCGAAAACGGGACAGCTCGCGGAAGTCACCGTCCCACTGACGCAGACCATGCGATATCTTCCCTATAAAAAGGGCTGGGAACCACTCTACCGCTTGTACTATGGCTCGACTCATTGGGTGATGGCGCTCGAAGACGGTCCGGATGGCGAGCCGTGGTACCGGCTGCATGATGAGCTGAACGAGGTGGAGTACCACGCACTGGCAGCGCACCTGCGCTTGATACCACCCGCTGAGCTGACTCCCTTATCGCCGGAGGTTGGTCTTGCTGATAAGCGCATCGAAGTATCGATTGCGCTGCAAACGCTGACAGCGTATGAAAATGACCAGGTTGTTTTTCAAACCAGAGTCTCTTCCGGCGTGCCGGATCGCCGCAACGCCCCTGGCCTGGTGCCTACCAACACGCCCACCGGCCAGTTCCGCGTCTACTCGAAAATGCCATCAAAGCATATGGGAGATGGCAACCTGACCGCTGATATCGAGGCGTATGAGCTGCCTGGCGTTCCCTGGACGATCTTCTTTGCACCTAACGGGGTCGCATTTCATGGTACATACTGGCACACGAACTTTGGGACCCCGATGAGCCGCGGCTGTGTCAATATGCGGATTGAATAGGCGAAATGGCTGTTCCGCTGGACCACGCCGGTAACAAAACCAGAAACATGGGAACAAACCGGATACGGAACGCTTGTTGACGTTACCTGAGGTTATCCAATAATCTGGCCTTCATGAAACGAACCACTGATCCAGGAAAGCTGCTGGTGAGTGTATGGAAACCGTTCCTGGAAAAATGATTCGAGTTCCACAAAAAGGCTTGTGCTTTGTTTCAATGGCATTTCAATCCTGGGAAGCAGGTACTGGGCGAACGCATAGTCGAGCGCGGTGTTCAGGTTCTTATCTGTGGAGGAATGGAATAGTCCAGCCCCATCATCTGCCCAGGCATTGGCCAGGTATGTAGCAATATCTCCGTTAACCATGGCAGGCAAGTCTATGGAATGCTGTGTAAGCATATCATTGACGATGGATAACGGCGCAAGCGGCTGCTGCATACCTTCAAGAATGGTATGCAGTTTTCGATACACGGCTTGTTTTGAGCGAACCGAAGCTGCAAAAACATTGCTCTTACTTTGCTGGTGCAGGTGGTTTGCCAAAGGGCAGATAAATTCAGACATAGATTCTTCTGACCAATGCACTACTGTTGTGGAAGCAAGCAAGTCCGGATCCCACCAGCGAAATCGCTCCACATCCATTGTGCCAATCCAGTGCAGGTTCAAAGGGAAGGGCACAGGGTGATTCAGATGGAGATCGCCAAAATGAATCAGTTCACCTCGCTGGAGCTGAAAGCTGACCTCGGAGAAGTATGTTTTTAACTCCCCTGGACCAAGTTTGACCAGGCCAGCGATGAATGGCTTCTGGCGATTTTGGGGGAGTATTGCTTCCTCCAGGAGGCACAGGATTTTTTCACTGGTGAAGCGGGAGTGGACATGGCTAAAAAAGGCGAAGTTCTGGCCTGGCGCGATCCACCACGGGTGACCCGTCAGGATCTGGCATTGGTAGCAGTCGCTGCCAAGAAGATGTTGTGCCAGGCAGCGTACCAGCTCTGACTTCTTGCCGCCGGCCGGCCCGGCCAATAACAGCATCGGTTTTGATTTTAAGGCTACATAGATATTGATAATGGTTGCAGGATTTTCTGATATATGCGCGCTCGTCACTGATTGAATCAGTTGGGCCAGCCATTGGCTCTCTCCCACCTGGTTTTCTATGGATAGTTTTGTGGTCATTTGGTCTCTTCACCAAAGTTCATCGTTTGGCTTGTCGTTATCATTAAACGTCTTGGAGCAGGCGGGCTTTGACGACAATGCGCTGCGTATCGATCAGATACGGGTAGCAAGAGATAAGGGTGAGGGTTTCATCGCTTGTTTGCGCCATCACTTCCACCTGGCTGGGTTCGACCAATATCCAGCCCTCAACAATATAGGTGTAGGTGCGGCTGAAGGTATATATGGTGATTTCATCGCCTGCTTTCAATCGATCTAGATAACGGAAGACTTCTCCGTAAACATCATTGTGCCCGGAAAGCACAATATTGCCCCGCTCGCCAGGGTTAGCTGTTCCACTGTGCTGCGCAACCCCTTTTTTGAGCTGCTCCCAGCCGTCCCCCTGGACGATGGGGGCATCGACGTTGATGGCTGGGATTTGGATTCGTACACCATGCTGTGGGGCCGGCGTAGGCGTAGGTATGCTGCCATACGACTTCACCAGTGGTTGCAAATGCGCAGGTACTTCTTCGTACCTTGGACGGGTGTAACCAGATCGATCGGGTGGTATGTGCCCAGATGGTAAAACGATGGCCTGGATAATCGGGGTGGCTGTTAAAGTGGGCATAACCCAGGCTTCGCGCGCGCGGCTGTTCAGGTTAGCGAATCTCCAACTACCGAAAAGCATCAGAACGAGTAAGCCCAGTCCAACACCCAATTCGAGGAAACGCAGTCCCTGGTTGAGCCATGCGAAAATTGGCTGTTGTTCTCCGGTCTTATCGTCCTGCCAATCAAGGACGGTGGTGGGCAAATTTCGTGATGGAAATTCGTCCCGTACTAGCAGGTAAGCCCGCCCGGTTTTTTGAAAGATTCTCAAACGCTCGAAGCGTTGTTTTTGATACCGGCTTCGCAGTAGCATGCGTATTTCGCCTTCAGTCAGGTCTTCCAGAGCTCGCTTTGACATGGAATAGAAAACTCCCTGGAATCAGAACGTTTCTCCCTATTATTCCAGCTTGTTACCCGCTTGCCATCCGCTAACTTCTCCGTTTTTCGGCAAGCATTTTTACTTGTATTTTTTAGCCCATTGCCTTCTGGTTAGGTTTTCCACATCGAATATCGAACTTACACATCTGTTAGGTAAGGGGGAAATAGGTAATTATGCCCTTATTAGTTTGGAAACCGGTGAAGTAATATAACAGTAATCCAAATAATTGTTTACTGAAATATTACACGAAGAAAGGTCATTTCTATGAAAGCCGTTTCCATAACTGCTGTAACCATTGTTGTCTACTTGCTGCTCGCCAGCCTGTTTCCTGTTGGGGCACCAACGCAAGGGGTCGAATCGCCGGCAGGTGTGATCGAAACAGCAGTGCTTGGGACGTCTATCGAAAAAGAATCATCGGGCCAGTTGACACAACTCCCAACAAATATCCCAACCCTTCCGGTGGCCAAACCGAATACCTTAAATGGGGCGCCTTCTAAAAGCACTGTTGGGGATAGGACCAGTGCAGTTGAAGAAAAGGGCGTACCGGTTTCTTCGAACGGTCTGCCCGGTGCTGCGGTACCTGCTCCAGTAGCGACACTGGCGGCTCCAACTGCCCAGCCGGCTGCTCCGCTTGTTGCACCGGTGCTGGTTGATGAACAGTTCGAAACGTTTGCTGCTTCGGTCATCAATGGCCAGGCGAACCAGGTGGTTGGAGTGTATGTTCCAGACGTCTTTGCCCTGCCTGTCCTGCAGCAGCCGGGAGGACAGTCAAGCTACGTATCTGACCAGGATAATACCGTTACACAATTCTCACCTGCGATTGGATACAGCAACATCGGTCTTCTGGCTCACAATTACTTAAGCGGAGAGCGGTTTTTTGAGCTGGAAGAAGGTCAGGAAGTCATTATCTTGCATGGTGATGGCCACCAGGAGGGGTACCGGATCGATAAAATTGACCGTTACCAGGCGCTCACGCCCACCAGTGTTTACTCCAACTTCATCGATTTGGAGGATTCAACCCAAACCGTTATCACCGCTGGCGACCTGTTCAACCGGATATATACACAACCAGATCAGGTCGTTTTCCAAACGTGTATTGAGGCGAATGGGGATCCCTCCTGGGGCCGCATCTTTATCTCTGCTGTACGCATATCGTATTGATGGTTCAGCGCCTAAATAGAAGGTTATTTCGTCATCGAATCTTTCCCTGATTTGTTTTCTGGTACAGATTAAATATTCCATACGTCCCACAGGCTTCATTCAAATATCGATAAATAGAATGTTCGGAAGTTTATTAAGATCTTCCAGCAAGGGGATCCGGCCAAGTAGGCCGGATCCCCTTGTTTTAAACTCTGGTAGGGGAACTCCTAGAAAAACATACCGCTCATCACGGCTGGTTTTGTTTGTTACCAGGCTGTACGATTTCCAATGTACCCGAGAATTTTACGAGGTCCGATCAAAAGAAACATACAGGGAGGAAGAGGAATGAAGAAAATTTTCTTACTGGCGTTGATCAGCCTGATGCTTGCTGCTTGTGGATCCACGAACACCGACAACACAGGTCAAAGCGAAGTTCCAGTCACTGGTAATGAGGGACAGGCGCCTCTAGCGACTGGCACGACAGCGGGAATGATGGAACAGGACGTGGATCAAATGTTTATGAATATGATGATCCCCCATCATCAATCGGCGATCGAGATGGGTGAGCTGGCGCTGGCTCGCGCTGAACGGAAGGAACTAAAAGATTTCTCGCGGAAAATGATCGATTCTCAGCAGCAAGAAATTGAACAGATGCAAGGCTGGCTATCGGAATGGTACAACGATACCGAGGTGCCTGATATGAAGTCGATGCCCTTGATGCCTGAGATGAAACTAATGCCTGGTATGGAGGGCATGGAGGACATGAACTGCGACTGCTCGATGATGAATATGGAAGCGGAAATTCAGCAGTTATCAGACACCCCTGAGAATTTTGATCTTGCCTTCATCGACAAAATGATCCCGCACCATCAGATGGCCATTGAGGCTGCCCAGATGGTGTTGGATCAAGGTCAGCATCAGGAACTGAAGGATATGGCGCAGAAGATGATTGAGGAGCAGCAGGGGGAAATTGAAACTTTAACGCAATTCCGGACGGAATGGTACCCGGATGCTCCTCCTCCGCAGAAACAGCAACCTTAGTTTTTGGCACCTCTTTAATAGGGAAATGGGCGGTCACAAAATGTTCTTGTGACCGCCCATTTCCTTGGATCCTCTTTGATGCGTATCGGTTATTGGGCTTCTGGTTCGATTGGCTTGTTTCTTTCATTCCGTTGGTAAGCAAACGCCTGATCGAGGATCTGTTCCTTCGCCCGGGCTTTCATTTCAGCGAGCTTGGTCTGGGCCTGGAACAGCTGGTCGAGATAGGGGAAGCCAAACCAGACAATGCCCAAACCAAACAGGGCGCCGGTGATCAGGCGCATCCAGGCATTAAATGATCCCCAGGCATCACCAATGTAAAATGAGGCGGGAAAAGCATGATTGGTAAGCGCTGCAAGCCATTCGTTGGTGTAGCGGAAGCCTGCGTGCAGGCCGAACAGATCGCTCACCAGGTGGGTCGTGCCGTCGACCATCATCGGGAGCGCCAAAAGAATCAGCCCAATCCAGTGCAGTTGGCGGACCCACCGGCGCAGCGCCCACCACAACCAGGCAAAGAAAAGGATGCTGGTATACATCGAAACCATACGATCCGACCAGGCCACTTTCCAGCCCTTATCAGGACTGCCGATAAACTGGCGCAGAATCATCGGATCGCTGGTCGCTTGCCAGGCAGCCTGGATGTCCGTCAGGCTGTAGGAAACTTTTGGCCCGAACAGAAAGTAAGATCGCTCGGGGAGTTGGTGACACAGGAATGAGTAAATGGTGTAGATCACCCGGGCAGGCAGTTCTGCGCCCCACTGCATCAGCAGAGGCGCTAGAAACGGTAAGCCTACGTACAATCCATAGAGCAGACTAAACCACAGCATCCAGTAGCGACTCCAATGGTTCGCGAAACGCTGCGAGTTTGTGGGTGAGGTATTTTGCTGATAGACGGACTGTTGCATCGGACTTTACCTTTATCAATTGAAAACGTGGAAGCCTGGCGCTTCAGACTCCCACGCTACTAGAAAAGGTTAGGCGCTGGCAGAAGACTTGCGTTTTGCAGCCATAGCCACCAGGATAGGTAAGCTGACCAGGAGCGCTGCCACGCTAAAGAACTGCGCCTGGTTTAGGCCAAACGCGAAGGGCTGATACGAGCTCCAGATACTGATGATAAACCGGCCAACGGAGTACAGGCTTAGATAGAGGAAGAAGAGCGCGCCATCGGGCAGGCGGTTCTTGCGCAGCCGCCAGAGGATCGCAAAGATCACCATGTTCATCAAGAACTCATAAATCGGCGTGGGCGTGTAATAGACGCCGAGTTCTTTGACCATGGCATGCGGATTGGTGTAAGCCAGGCCAAAGGGTCCATTCGTAGGCTGGCCAACGGCATCCCCGGTAATCACGCAGGCCAGCCGGCCGATTCCCTGGCCTAGGACGAGGGCAGGGGCAAACAGATCCAGGAGACTGGGCAGGTTCCAGTGATTTTTTCTGGCCAGCAGTACCAGGGTAATCAGGCCGCCGGCGACTGCGCCCCAGATGGCCAGCCCGCCTTCCCAAACCATCAAGATTTGACCGGGGTTCGCGGCGAACGTTTCCCAATTATCAATGATATGGAATAAACGAGCGCCGATCAATCCGCCGATAAACAGCCACCCCGCAATGTCATATAAATTGTCAGTAGAAAAGCCTTTGCGTTCTGCTTCCCGTTTCGCAATAAAAAAACCAGCCACAACAGCCGCCATAACAATCAGGCTGTACCAGCGGATGGCGAAGGGGCCAAGGTGGAAAAGAATCGGATCAATTGTGACGGTAACCATATGTACTCCATTATTCTGATAGACAGGATTTCCAGGTAGATGCGGAATAACGCCTGTCCCGTTTTGTTAAAAGGAGTATAAGCTGCTGGTTTTTTGTGGACAAGCGTAAAACTACTTTTGTGCCTGCAAGCAAAATTGCGTATTTGGTTGGTATCAACAGACGGATAAGCAAAATGGCGGATGACAGCAGGGTCGCAGCACTGGTATTTTATACGGTAGTGCGGTGTGATTCCTTGTAAGGTGAGGTTAGTTCTGTGGGGATGTTTACGCGACGTGACTTCTTGCGCCGTTCGGCTTTATCAATCGGGGGACTGTTTCTCCCATCCTTTCCTTTTCTCCAGGAAGAAAAACTGGGACGACTGACGGTAGGAATGGTGGAATTGAAACAGCGCCCTGACCCGGAAAGCCCGACCGTGGGCACGATTTATGAGGATGCGGTGCTGCCCTGGCTGCGAGAAGTGGTGGGGCGCAGGCCGTTCCGGCAGAATCAACGCTGGGTAGAAACGCCGCAAGGGTATGTGTGGGCGCCTTATCTGCAGCCGGTGCGCAACCAGCCAAATACGCCTGTCCCGAACCTGCCAGAAACAAGCCTTGGACCGGGGATGTGGGCGGAAGTAACCGTACCATTTGTCGATCTGGTGCTGGATAATCCGCCGGCGCGCTCGCCGTACCTGCAGAATACCGCCTTCCCAAGACTCTACTACAGTCAGGTTGTATGGATTGACCGGGTCAAAACTGGTGGGGATGGGCGTGTGTACTACCGGGTCAATGAGCGGTATGGTTTTGGCGATCTCTTATGGGCAGCCGCGGAGGCGTTTCGCCCGCTGACAAATGAGGAGGTGGAGCCAATCCATCCGGACGCGGAAGAGAAGCGCGTGGTGGTGGACACGCTCCGGCAAACGATCGCCTGCTATGAAGGAGGCCGAGAGGTCTATTTTGCTCAGGTATCAACCGGCATGAAGTACGACATCAACGGAAACCGAGTGGATACCTGGGAAACCCCAGCCGGCATTCGTCCCATCTGGCGCAAGCTCATATCTGTTCATATGACCGGCGGCACAACCGGCGGCGGCTACGATTTGATTGGTGTAAGCTGGACGACGCTGTTTGAAGGAAACGGCGTCGCAATTCACTCTACCTTTTGGCATAACAACTTTGGCGAAGCTATGTCACAGGGCTGCGTGAACTGCCGGCCGGAGGACGCCAAATGGATCTTCCGGTGGGCGCTGCCAAAAGTCCCGTATGATCCAGGGGATGTCACGGTAGGCTGGCCAGGCGGTACGCTGGTAGAAGTCCTCGTACCCGAATAACATGCGGATTCCGATCTGGCAATCAGGATATTGAGTCGATCAAGATCTGGGCTACCTCCTTCGCGAACGGTGATGCGCTGGTTTTATTGGTAATCACATAGAAGTCGCGATGGATCTCAAATGGCAGCGTTAAGATGACCAAATCGCCACAGCACTCAGACTGCCGTGCTGCAACTTCTGACACAATCGCCAGTCCCGCTCCGGCTGCAACAGCCTGGATTACACCTTCCGTGTCACTGATTTCGGCCACGACATTGAGTTCTTCTGGCGCCAGTCCCGCGCTTTGGAATGCTTGCTCGTATGTAGCACGTGTGCCCGACCCGCTTTCACGGTTGATAAACGGCTGTCTTTTCAATTCTTCCAGAGTGATCTGCCCACTTGTGCTTAGGGTTTGCTCCTTGGGTGCAATAACAACCAGACGGTCGCCGTGAATTACTGGATAGTAATCCACCTCTTCGCTGGCATACCTTGTCCCAATAATGCCCACTTCCACTTCGCCACGCCGGACTTTTTCATATGTATCATGGCTGTTCGAAACATCAATTTTGAAAGTGCAATTGCTGTCTCGTTTCAGGATTTTTGGTAGAACATGGGGCAGGATAACCTCCCCAGGAATGGTGCTAGAACCAATTGTGAAGGTCTTTTTCAAGGTATTTCTCCCTTCCTGTCGAAATTATAGAATTACTAATTAGATTATTTTACTCCTAAATTTACGCAATAGTGCCTACCGCGACTCGAGTAATCCTGCGGATGTTATTCCAAGAGGAACCCTGTAGCATGAAGGAAATTCAATTTGTTTTCCCACACCCTGTTTTTTGGAGGTTTGAATGTCGAAAAAGCATACCATTTTGATGCTGCTGTGCTGCCTGGTTGGTATGGGCGCCGCAGCTGCAATCCTGTTCTTTGGCGTCCCGATCAACCGGGTCTTTACCGGCCTCCTGATCCTCCTTTGCCCGCTTTCGCATCTTTTGATGATGAAGTTTATGGTGCATGGGCACGATTCGAAGGCCCACACGCAAGATGATCAGCATGTCCATGGCGCAGGGAATCCAGCTCCGCGGCAGTCAGAACAGTAGTTGTTTTGCATCTTTTGATCCATCCCAACGGGGATCTGTTTTATTGTTACAAGTGCTTCCCTGCGCAAGCAGGGAAGCACTTGTTTTGTTGATAGGCAAGAATGCTTACTGAGAGAACAGGCTTTTCTGCGCATGTACAACATGACGAAAGACACTATACTTTATCGGATTACATAGGTTTCGGCAGGTGATTTTGCGAAGGTGGTTTTTTAAAAATGCTTTTCATCGAGGGAGGTTACAGCGTAATGAAGCACGAGTTAATCGTCTTGTTGACCGTCTTGGCCCTTATTCTTACTGCCTGTGCGCCGGCACAATCCGGTTCTGGAACCAGTCGATCCGTTATGCCAACCGCCACTCCTGGCAGTATGTCTTCGGAGGGAATGGGCGGTCACATGATGGAGCCGATCGGCGGTGAGCATGTGGCGCAGGCCGTCGAATCGAAGGGCGGGCAGCTGCTCACCTTCGAAGAAGAAAACGGCGTGAAGGTATTTGAACTTACCACCCAGGCTGTTCAGTGGACTTTGACAGAGGGGGTGATGGTTACGGCGCTTACCTACAATGGGACTGTCCCCGGACCAGAAATACGCGTCACCGAGGGCGACCAGGTGCGCGTGGTGGTAAAGAATGCGCTCGATGAACCGACAACGGTCCATTTTCACGGTGTTGAGCTGCCGAATGCGATGGATGGCGTGCCAGATGTGACGCAGAAAGCCATCCAGCCAGGAGAAACCTTTACCTATGAGTTCGAAGCAAAGCCGGCCGGCACCTTCTGGTACCATTCCCATTTTGAAAGTGACGTGCAGGTATCTGCCGGCCTGTATGCGCCTTTTATTGTAGAGCCAAAAGATCGGGAAGAGAAACCGGACGTCGAAGCATCCTTGATGCTAGGTGAGTGGCTTGTCCGTGACGGGAAAACCTATGCTCCGATGCCGATGTCTGGAATGGAGCCCAACTACTTCTCGATCAATGGAAAAGTCTTCCCATCGACCGAAACGATCACCGTAAAGAAGGGACAGCGGGTACGCCTGCGGTTGGTAGGCGCCGGTCAATTTGCGCATCCGATGCATTTGCACGGTATGCCGTTCAAAATCGTAGCGACAGATGGTCATCCGGTACCGGAGGCAGCCCAGCTAACGAAAGACACGGTCAATGTTGCCCCAGGAGAACGGTACGATATTGAGTTTATTGCCAGCGAACCAGGACAGTGGATGCTACACTGCCACATCCTTCATCATGTCACCAATGACAATGTCGAACCTGGTGGGCTGATGCTTATGGTGAATGTCATCGAGTAAGGAATATGCAGCCGGGAGAAAATAAGGTGAAAGGCAAAATTTCAATTCTCACAGTTCTTTTTGTCGTTGCGCTTCTGCTAACTGCATGCGCTGGAACATCAGGTCAAGGTGCGGGTGCTTCAACGGAAGGAACCCCGGCCCCGGTACAGATTGAATTGACGACGAACCCATCGCCGCCAAAATCAGGGAACGTAGAGGTCATTTTTAAGGTAACCGATTCATCTGGCCAGCCAGTGACAGGAGCGGATTTTGACGTCATTGCCGATCACACCGATATGCGCGGAATGACCATGCATGGGAAGGCATCGGAACAAACAGCAGGACAGTATGCGATCAATGCGGACTTCAGCATGTCCGGGAAATGGAAACTCACGGTTCAGGTGCAAAAAGAGAACCTGAACCATAAAGAGGAAATTAATCTCGATATCGAGTAACATATGGAATGATCCATTTATGATACCTGCGCCGTTCATAGATGGCGCTGGTATCCTTTGTTTTAAAATCAGGAGGATTTATGACGGAGAAGGGCATTCGGGTAATTCTGGCAGATGACCATGCCGTTGTACGAGAGGGTATTCGGCAGTTTCTAGAACGTGCAGGTGATATTGAAGTGGTTGCCGAAGCGGATGATGGCGCCCAGGCGCAGGCTTTGATCCTCGAACACAAGCCTGATGTTGCCGTGCTGGATATCCAGATGCCAAAAGCCACCGGCATTGATGTGACGCGCTGGGTTCGCGCCAATGCCCGCCAGACGGGTGTCTTGATCCTGACTGCATATAATGACGACCCGTACGTGATTGCTGTATTGCAGGCTGGGGCGAACGGTTATGTGCTCAAAACAGCCTCGCCGAAGGAAATTATCCAGGCCGTCCGCGATGTGCATGCTGGAAAGTCCGCGATTCACCAGGCAATTGCCCAGAAACTGGTTGCTTATGTAACCCGGCAAAAAGAAGAAACCCCTGTCGAGGCATTGAGCGACCGGGAACTCGAAGTATTGCGGTTGCTGGCCAAGGGCAGCACCAACAAGGCGATCGCTGTCCAGCTCGGGATCAGTGATCGGACGGTGCAGGGGCATATTGCGCACATTTTTGGCAAAATGAACGTATCCAACCGGACCGAGGCGGTCATGCGCGCCATTTCGTTAGGGTTGGTCGCGCAAAACGATGTTGAAAACGCATAGTGTATAGGGACTTCTTTGACGAATCGTATGATGAGAAATAACGGCCGGAGGGCTGGTTGGCGTTCCCTTACCGTCCAACTGGTCTCCCTGATTGTTCTCCCATTGACCATTATCGTTCTGGCAATTACCGTGGGAAGTACAACGCTGCATCAAAATGCGATGCGGGATCTGGTGGGGCAACGTGACGAACGCGTTGTTCAAATGGCAGCTCGGTCGGTCGAGTATCAGGTAACTGCAAGAGAAACTGCAGCGCGTGGACTGGCACTACATATCAGCCATGCGCTTGAAAGCGGGGCGAGCCGAGAGGATGAACTGCAAAGCATTTTAGAGGATTCTGCTTACCTGGATCCATTGTTTGATACTGGCATAATCGTGATGGATATGCAGGGAAATGTGTTGGCTGCACGCGGCTCTGTTGCGAATATACTGCAGAACGAAGCAGGCGTTTTTTCTGATGGAATCCGTGCTTTCCAAGCAGATGAGAATCTGTCATTATTTGTAACCTCTGCACTTCCACTCGCCGGCACTGCACAGACCGCCAGTTTTGTTTTTGCTCCGACCCAGAATAGAGCGTATTTGATCGGTGGCGCTTTTTCTGTGAATGCGCTTGCAGAGCAAGCGCTACAAGGTGCTTTTTCGCCTGGCCAGGAAGCATCGGTTCTCATGGTGGACCCAGATGGGGTTGTATTGTATCAACAAGGGGATTCACTATCTCAAGCCGATGCGTTGAACCATCCTGGGGTTCAGGAAGCGCTGCGAGGAGAAACGGGCAGGGTTTATACCACCGGAGAGCCTGCTGAACACGTCGTCGCCTACACAGCGGTGGAACGGATGAACTGGGGAGTGCTGATCGAAGAGCCGTGGGAGCAGGTCGCTTCGCCCGTCCTGGAAACCACCCACCTGGCGCCGCTGGCAATGATCCCTGTTCTGCTTCTATCGATGTTTGCTTTGCTCTTCGCTTATCGACAAGTGATCCGCCCGCTGCAAGCATTGGCCAAACAAGCGGGCAGTCTGGGATGGGGGGATTACAGCGCAATTGAGCGTTCCGTAGGGGGAATTGACGAGATCCGTTACCTTCAATTAGAACTAATCCATATGGCTCAGAAAGTCCGTGCTGCGCAGCGGAGTCTGCACAGCTACATTGGCGCCATCACCTCCGGGCAAGAGGAAGAACGCCGCCGGCTGGCGCGTGAGCTGCACGACGAAACAATCCAATCCTTGATTTCCTTCAAACAGCACATCCAGCTGGTCGAGATGGATTACGCGGACCAGCCGGTGGTTCAGGCATTATCCAAACTAGAGGATGTGGCTGAAAAGACGATTGAAAATGTCCGGCGAATGGTCCGCGCGCTGCGTCCGATCTATTTGGAAGATTTGGGCCTGGTGGCTGCTCTCAATATGCTGGTGACAGAGACGAGCCAGGCTTCTGGAGTTTCCATCGACTTTGATCGTCAGGGCAAGGAGCACCGGCTGGACTCCCCAGTAGAACTGGCGCTGTATCGGATTGTACAGGAGGCGTTGAACAATATCGCTCGTCACTCAGAAGCATCTTATGCATCTGTGACCCTTTCCTTTGTTTCAAAAGGATTAAAAATTTCCATCACGGACAATGGGAAAGGCTTTCACGTGCCCAATAGCCCTGCTGAATTCGCCCCGAGCGGGCATTTTGGGCTGCTCGGGATGTATGAACGGGCGGAACTTATCGGCGGAAAGATGCAGGTGCAGTCGTCGCCAGGCGAAGGAACACGATTAACGGTCGAGTTTTTGCAGGATAAGCAAAAAAAGTGAATGAGGTTTTTTTACTTCTGTATACTGGTCGCATATCATTCATTTGTACAGCAATAATTTAGAAAATCGGGTTTCAATCCTCAAGTAGCTGTTCTTTATCAAACCTTCATATATTCTTCACATTTCTTTCAAATCTTTTCCATAACATGGGAAGAGGGGTACATTGCCATGGAAAGAGGAAGGCCTCTCTGTTTCCTTATGATTCCATGCCGATGACTCCCTACTTGCCTGAGAAACAGATTCGATATCCGATAGGGGATATCAATAGAGAGGAAGGATAGGATGAAGAAGAAAGGTAAACTCTCGCGACGTGGTTTCCTTCGCGCCAGTACGAAGGCAGCCGCAGGCGCGATTGCAACTCTGGCAGGATCGAGTATCTTTACCGGATGTGTTGGGGGGAGTGAAGGTTTACCTGCTGATTCGAGTGTTTCTGTTATTCAGGCAAAAGCAGAATCTGACTTGGAAGTGAATTTGGTGGCAGCGCCAGGGGAACACGCTGTTTTTCCAGGTGCCAAGACCCTTGTTTGGAAATATGAGGGGAAGGTAGTGCGTGGAAACTCGGACAGTTTACAAACCATTCCCGGCTCCTACATCGGACCAACGTTTCGGGTAACGAAGGGCCAGCGGATCCGTGTCAACCTTACCAACCAAATTGATGGCGAGACGATTATTCACTGGCATGGACTTCACCTGAGTGAAGCGATGGACGCTCACCCGAAGTATGTCATTCAGCCTGGAGAAACTTACCAATATGACTTTCAGGTTTTAAACCGGGCCGGTACATACTGGTATCATCCGCATCCTGACGGGGCGACCGGCCCCCAAATTTACCAGGGGTTGGCGGGATTCTTCCTGGTCAGCGATGATGAGGAGCAGCAGGCGGGACTCCCTGAAGCGGACTTCGACGTGCCGCTGGTCCTGCAGGACCGGGCCGTTGATCAGAATAATCAATGGATCTACGATGCGGGTGGAATGATGGGCAGCATGACGGGCATGCTGGGTGACCGGATCCTGGTCAACGGGCAGCCCAACGCCCTGCTGCCCGTTGCCGCCCAGGCTTACCGGCTGCGGTTTCTCAATGGCTCAAACTCTCGTATTTACAAACTTGGCTGGGAAGACGGCACGCCAATGACTGTAATTGGAACAGACGGGGGTTTGCTTGAAAAACCAGTCAACCGGCCCTATCTCATGTTAAGCCCGGGCGAACGTGTCGAGATCTGGGCAGATTTTCACACACGACCCGTTGGCTCGACCATGCGGTTAATCAGCCTGCCTTACGCGTCTAGCATGCGTGGCGGCGGCATGATGGGCGGGGGCATGATGGGTGGAATGATGGGCGGAAGCAGCACGCTGGCGAACGGCGGGCCGTTTTCGATCCTGGAAGTGCGGGTTGACCGGGCCGCAAGTCAGCCCCAAAAACCTCTCCCAGAAAAGTTGTCTTCCATTGTATATCACCGGGAAATCGATGCGGTGAATCGAAACCAACCACGCACTTTTGCTCTCACCATGGGCGGCATGAGGGGGATGATGGGACGCGGCATGATGAGCGGTATGCGGTGGACGATCAACGGACGCACATTTGAAATGGAAGAGGTAGCGAATGATGAGCTGATGAAGCTGAACACACTGGAAACCTGGGTATACGATAATCAATCTGGAGGGGGCATGGGCATGATGGGCGGCATGATGCAAATGCCGCATCCCATGCACATCCACGGTGTTCAGTTTCAGGTCATTGAACGCCAGATCGCTCCAGCGTTTGATAGGGCCTATCAAACCGTCAGTGAAGGTTTTGTCGATGTAGGTTGGAAGGATACGGTATTGGTCATGCCAGGTGAACGTGTGAAACTTTTGGTGCATTTTGAGAATTTCCCTGGCCTGTTTCTCCATCACTGCCATAACTTGGAGCACGAGGATGCAGGAATGATGCGTAATTTCAAGGTTGTTGCGTGACAGCTCGATGAAAGCGAGGTGAGTAATGAACAGGGCCTCCGGATAATAACGGAGGCCCTGTTCGTTCATTTGGGTTACGACTGTCCTGCTGCTGTAGATGGCAATAACAGGCTGGTCCTACGCCGGAAATATCTTCCTATCATTGAAACAATCAGTCCGCTGATCAGTGTTATCGAAGTTACCGTGAGCGCGCTGTCAAACCAAAAGTTCATCGGAAACAGGCGAATTAATGTATCGGACATGGCAAACGTCCAGGTGCCAGGCTGGAAGAAAAGTTGGTGGAATGTGGTAAACCACAGGTTCCAACCGAGAACGGCAAGCAGCCCAATGATGGTGACAGCCGCTGCTGCAATGGTGCCACCCAATTCAAGCGCGGCAAAAATGACCGGCCGGTATGGCCGGTAGACGAATAATATTCCAGCCAGGATCAGGGCGAGAAAAAGAACTATTTGGCCAGCAGTCCATGTGCCCTGAAAGACAGCCTGCACATCCTCCATATGGCTGATTTCACGTTCACTGTAGAGCGGGGTTTCATCATGATATTGTTCAGCTAGAAATGAGGCTGGATACCCATTGCGAAGATATTGAATGGTATCGATGGCATGGCGCAAGCGATCTGCTGAACTAAAGCCAAAAGCATCCGCAGGGAAACCTGGTTTGGCGTATTCGAAGGATACATACGCGTTACTGGTGAGGATACTCACTGCGCCAATCAGCAGGCCGATCGGAATGAGGATCGCCAACAGCCAGCGAACAAACTGAAAAAACCGGTCTCGTTTCATCATTAGCACCTTTCTAATTAGTCGAGAAAGCCGGTTTCATTGTAGAAACAAAATTTTGTTTTGTCATGCGCATTCATACGCGTTTTGTAACCCTGATCAATAAGTGAATTTGCTTAAAAAGAAATACGCCGTTCTCCGGATGCAATTCATCAAGGAGAAAACTAAAATGGAAGGGATTTGGATCCCATCCCTTTATATGAAATTGTTATTGCAAGTCATTTGCAAAAAAACATGAGGTAGAGAATAATGTCGTCCTGTCATAGTAGCGCTCAGGTTGCTGTTCCAAGTAGCGGAGGAAGTGTCGCACTTGTCGGGCATCCGAACGTGGGGAAGTCGGTGCTTTTTCAACGACTAACCGGCCAGCGGGTGATCGTATCCAATTATCCGGGCACGACCGTAGAACTTTCTCGCGGGAACCTGGTCGCTTATCCTGACACAGCGGTGGTTGATACGCCAGGAATCGTAATGTTTCCCCCGCGGTCGGAAGATGAACAAGTTACCGCTCGCGTTTTGTTGAATGAACCCCTGAAAGCAGTCATTCAGGTTGGCGATGCAAAAAATATCAGGCGGACGCTGCTATTAACTGTGCAGCTGGCTGAAATGGGCCTTCCTATACTCCTGGTATTGTATATGTATGACGAAGCGAAGTCTTGTGGCATAGAATTGGACATCGCTTCCCTCCGTGAGCAGTTGAACCTGCCAGTTGTCTCGACGATTGCCGTGAAAGGCACAGGCGTGGACGGGATTGTCGCTCAACTGAAGCAAATTCGGCGGCCTGGCTTTTCCATTGAATATCCTGATGTTGTAGAGCAAGCACTGAATTCCATCGTTCCAAATCTCCCGGAGGATATGCCGATTGCTGCACGCTCTTTTGCTTTGGTTAAGTGGAGATCCACTTAGCGAAGATTGGCTGCGGGAGCGGATTTCAAAAGAAAATTACCAGCGTTTGTTATCCAGTCGGGAAGGTTTTAATGCCCAAAACGCTGAACCGCTTGCTGTGCTGATTCAGTCTACCCGCCATGCGCTGGCGGAAAAAATTGCCGTTGGGGTAATTGAAAATAGCGGTCAAACCACAGGGCGGTTGAGCGCGCGAATTGGCAGGCTGACCACCCATCCGTGGTGGGGATTGCTTATTCTGGCGGTTGTCTTGTACAGTGTTTATTGGTTTGTCGGCGTCTTCGGGGCGGGAACGCTGGTGGGTCTTCTCGAGGTGGACTTGCTGGAGAATATCATTAATCCCTGGTTTACCAGCCTGGTTGAGCGATTTGTGCCCATTGCGCTCCTGCGCGATCTGATTGTTGGCCCCTATGGATTGTGGACAATGGGCGTGACCTATGCTGTTGCCTTGATCCTGCCGATTGTTTCAACCTTTTTCCTGGCGTTTGGCCTGTTAGAAGACTCTGGGTATCTACCACGCTTATCCGTGCTCTCCAACCGTTTGTTTACTCGTTTGGGTTTGAACGGAAAGGCTGTTTTGCCAATGGTGCTCGGTCTCGGCTGCGTTACGATGGCAACCCTGACAACGCGTATTCTGGAAAGCAAACGTGACCGAATGCTGGCAACACTGCTCCTGGCGCTTGCCGTTCCCTGTTCGGCACAACTGGGGGTGGTAATGGGTATGCTCGCAGGCATCTCCTTCACTGCTTCCCTGATTTGGTCTGGAATTGTATTCCTGGTACTGGTTCTGGTAGGTTGGCTGGCAGCTCGACTGACGCCTGGTGACCGGACGCCTTTGATGATTGAACTGCCCCCGCTCCGTTTCCCGCAGATGTCAAACGTGGTGATTAAAACCGTGTCGCGGCTGGAATGGTATGTGAAAGAAGTGGTGCCTCTTTTCCTGATCGGAACCCTTCTGCTGTTCACGTTAGATAAACTGGGTCTTTTACCAGGGTTGATCCGCCTGGGCGAGCCCCTTGTATCTGGCTGGTTAGGTCTTCCGGCTGAAACCAGTGCCGCATTCCTGATTGGTTTCTTGCGTCGAGACTTTGCTGCAACCAACTTGTTTGTTATGCAAAATCAAGGCCTGCTTACACCGGTGCAGGTGGTTGTGGCTATGGTAACCATTACGTTGTTCATTCCTTGCATCGCCAGCGCCATCATGATCGCAAAAGAGCGGGGCACGCGAACCGCATTGGGTATGGTCATTTTCATCTTCCCCTTTGCCTTCCTGGTCGGAGGTCTGTTGAACCGTATCCTGCTCTTCATTGGTTGGAATGGATAGCAGATTCATTGTGCCTGCCATTCAGTTGAGATTGATCGTCCAATGAATGAGCAAACAGGCTGCTTGTTTTGATGCGTAATTTTGCCCACAACCAAACGGGTAAGATCGCGGATGCCTTTCCTGACAAGGAGCGATATGATGCATTGGAAAACCTTAATTTATAGGAAGAGTATATTGCTTTATGACAACCGTTGAAGAGGAAATTCAATATGGGCAGGCGCAGCCCATGCCTGGCGCCACGCAAACCGATCTCAATCCGGGAAAGGCGCTGTCACTGACCATTACCCTTAACTGGGAGAAAGTACTCTGGTGGACGCTGGCGGCAGCCGCCCTTTTCACCCGCTTCTGGAACCTGGGCGCTCGGGTGATGAGCCACGATGAAAGCTTGCACGTTTATTACTCCTGGCTGCTTTCGAAAGGCAGCGGTTTTGCGCACAACCCGATGATGCATGGACCCTTCCTGTTTGAGGCCACCGCTCTGGTCAACGCGCTGTTTGGAGCGAACGATTTTACGTCTCGGCTGGTGCCTGCGCTGCTGGGCATAGGAATTGTCATCGTGATCCCGCTGCTTCTGCGCCCCTGGCTGGGAAGCACTGGCGCTCTGCTATGCTCTTTGTTCTTCCTCGTTTCCCCGTATGTCCTCTACTACTCGCGCTACAACCGGCATGATATCCAAGTGATTACCTGGTTGCTGCTGGCAGCCTTTGCCATCCTGGCGTACCTGCGCGAGCGGAAAGACAGCCGGCTCACGCTGCTTGCCATCGCGCTGGCCCTGATGCTTAGCACTTTTGAAATCAGCTTTATCTACCTGGCGATTTTCGCGTCTTACCTGATCCTGCGTATATTGGCGCAGTACCGGTTGCGTTGGAAGCTCATGCGGCAATCGGCTGAGTGGGACATCTTAATGGTCCTGGTAACGCTGGGCGCGTTGTTCTCTTCCCCAATTGCGCTGCTCCTGTTAAATCCCGTCTGGTCCCGTCTGACCGGTCAGCCGTTTGTGGATCTCAACGTTCTCAACAGCTACGGAACCGAATGGGCGAGCGGCCCAAGCGGCCTGCGCCTTTGGGGCCTGATGGCCTTTTTCTGGGCCGCGGCGGCGGGGTTGGGGCTCTGGTGGCGCGGAAAGCAGTGGTTAAAACTGGCCGGCCTGTTTTTAGCAATCACCTTGACGCTGTTCACGACCTTTTTTACAAACCTGAATGGGGTGGGAACCGGGTTTATCGGTTCGCTGGGCTATTGGCTCTCGCAGCAAGATGTTGCTCGAGGCAGCCAGCCCTGGTACTTCTACTTTATCGTCTTTCCCATCTACGAATACTACCCGCTGATGGTTGGAACAGGTGGCTTCCTGTTTTTTGCCCTGCGGCGCGGATTTTCAGATGTCAGCCGGCAGTATGTTTCCTTTGTTGCCTGGTGGACGGCCCTGATCCTGGTTGGCCTGAGCATTGCTGGGGAAAAAATGCCCTGGCTGTCGACGCATATCGCGGTTCCGTTTATCCTTCTGGCAGCCTGGGGTGTTGCGCAGCTGCTGCCCTGGATATGGAAAGAAAGACAAATAAGATTTTCATGGCGAATGCTGGCGGTTGGACTGCCCATCACGGTACTGTTCCTGCTGACGGTGCGTACCTCGTACCTGGTCAATTACGTTAATTATGACTACACCACGGAGTTCATCGGTTATGCTCACGGCGCCCCAGGCGTGAAGTGGGCAATGGAAGAGATCGAGCAGATTGCTCGCAGAACCGGTGAGGGAAAAGCGATGAAAGTCGCCTATGACAGCGAGGTCTCCTGGCCGATGACCTGGTATTTGCGGGATTATCCAGGCTTTTTTGGCGATGCTCCCAACCGGGGCGCGGTCGACGGCGCGGCGGTTGTGGTCGTTGGGCCGAAGAACTGGCAGAAGGTCGAAGGCTACCTGGGTGCGGACTACAGCCGCTATGAGGTCATCCGTATGTGGTGGCCGATGGAAGGCTACAAGGACATGAATTGGGAGCGGATTCGCGGCGCGGTCGCCGACCCACAAATGCGGCGAGCCGTCTGGAACATTCTTTGGTCGCGCGATTACACCTTGTTCGGACAGCTCACGCAGCAGGAACTCAACCCGCCGGCAAAATGGTCGCTAGAAGATCGCATGCGCGTTTATGTCCGAAAGGATTTGGCTGGGGAGGGGGTTGGCCTGGCACTCCAGTCCAGCCAGCTTCCGGACATTGAAAAGAAGGAAGATGCGTATACCGCCAAACGAATTCAGGTGGCACCTCTGAACGTTTTCAAGCCGGAGGGCGTTCACCTGCCTCGGAACATCGCGGCTGCCCCGGATGGTTCATTCTTACTGGCAGACTCTGGGAATTCACGTATCGTTCGAATCGACGCGCAAGGGCGTGTTTTGAACACCTGGGGGACGCGCACAGCAGAAGGGGTACCGATGGTAGAACCTCTTGATGCACCAGGCACGTTCAATGAACCCTGGGGCATGACCGTTGACGCAAATGGCAGTGTTTATGTGGCGGACACCTGGAACCACCGCATCCAGAAATTTGATCAGGATGGCAATTTTTTGACCGCCTGGGGAACCGGCGGGTTGTCTGCTGAAGGGTCTGACCGATTTTGGGGCCCACGCGGCATAGCCGTTGCGGGCGATGGTAGAGTGTATGTTACGGATACAGGGAACCGCAGAGTTGCCGTGTTTGATCCGCAAGGAACATTCTTGTTCGACTTCGAAAATACGGGCGAAGCACAGCTCGACGAGCCAGTCGGCATTGCCATTGGGATGGATGACCGCGTGTATGTGGCAGACACCTGGAACCGCCGGGTGGCCGTGTTTACTTTGGATGGAAAATTAGAACACGCCTGGCCTGTCCAGGCATGGGAAAGCGTGTCTGTTGACAATAAGCCCTATCTGGCCGTGAACCAGCTGGGACAGGTGTATCTCACCGATCCGGAAGGGTATCGCGTCCTGGTCTTTACCAGCCAGGGAGATATCCTGGCTGAATTTGGCCAATTTGGTGAAGCGAAAGATGATGCTTTTGCTCTGCCAGTCGGGATTGCGATTGGAAAGGACAACCAGATTTGGATTGTAGACGCGGGATCAAACCGTGTTGTTACCTACCCGGCAGTAGTGCCTGAGTAGGACTTTATAAATTCGGTCATGGCAAAATTCTATGGTCCGATCAAACCTGTTCACCTTGTTGGTTGCCGGTATATTGATCATTTTGAGTTGGCATGTTTTTTCCGCTGAAGAGCAGGAAGAGCAGTTGACGAACCGGCCAACACCAACTGTGCCTTCAGAAGCAGTTGCTCTACCGCCTTTTCAATCAAAGGCAGAAGTTCGTTCCATCACACGGTTTGCCCAGCTGTCTACCGAACGGGTGGACCGTTCAGCGATTCGAGTAACAAAATACTCGCTTCAAAAGGGGGATACTGCCTGGGCGATTGCTCAAAAATTTGGTTTGAATATCGAGAGCATTTTGTGGGGCAATGAGGGGATGAGCGCAAATGCTGGCGGACTTATTATTGGGCAAGAGATCAATATTTTGCCTGTGGATGGGGTACTGCATACTGTGAGGGAAGGCGATACTCTGGAACGGGTAGCGCGTCTGCACAGCGTACGGGTTGAAGATATCACTGACTTTCTCGGGAATAATTTACCGGAAAAGCCGCCCTACACTCTTCTGGCTGGTCAGGTAGTTATTGTACCGGGCGGAAGTAACCCGGTTACCTGGGTAGAGCCGGGGCCAGCAGTCGAGCCAGGGAAAGGCCGTAAGTCAAAAGGTTTTTTTGATGGTCCTCTGGTTACGATGGGTACGGGGGTCTTCCTTTGGCCTGTATATCCAATTGTGATCACTCAACCATTTTGGTCTGGGCATCCTGCAATCGATATCGATACTTATAATCGCCAGCCTGTGTTTGCTTCTGACAGTGGAACAGTCATCTTTTCAGGTTGGTCGGAAACTGGTTATGGGAACCTCGTGATTATCGATCACGGAAATGGGTACTGGACGTACTATGCCCACAATGAAGCCAACCTGGTTCAGGTGGGTCAAGGGGTACTCCAGGGGCAGCAGATCGCCGAATCGGGCAGCACCGGAAGATCGACAGGCGATCATATCGACTTCCGTATCCGGAGAGAGGATGGAGCGTTTTTGGATCCGGTCGACTTTTTACCATAGAAAAACTAGACACCCTCGTTTGGTGACTGCCAAACGAGGGTGTCTTCTATTACCTGGTCCGACCTAGTGATGGTGCTGCCCAGATTGGGTGCTCTTTACATATTTTTCAGGCTCTTTATCAAAAGCCAGCTTACATCCTGGTGAGCAGAAGTAGTAGGTTTGTCCCTGATACTCAGATTTCCCTGCTGCCGACTTCGGGTCGACATCCATACCACAAACGGGATCTTTAGCCATGAAAGGTTCCTCCATATCAAGTATTGTGAATTAAGGATAGTGAAGGGCGTGTGTCCATCCAAGTGGGGAAATGCCTCTTTTATTGTAAGCATTTTTGCGCATACCCGTTGTCGTATGGTCAAAGAGATACCAAAGCAGGGGAAACTGCTTCTCAATCCGCTAGAAATGAAATCAGCCAGATTTGCTCATAAATGAGCGAACCTGGCTGATGTTACAGATAATTGTTTCCCTCTCGTGGAGCACCGTTAATGTCCCCCTGATAACAGCACTCGCTTATTGGAAAGGAAACGTATTTTCAATGAGTATAAAACCCAATCTTCTTCCGGAAAAGCGCCTTTTTACGCGATTCCATACAGGTATTTCTACTTCTTTCGAACTTGACTTCGCCGGTTGCGTGTTGACAGGTGCGCGACATGAAAAAATGAGTAAATATGCTCTGAATAGATCAGGCAAAGCGGCGCTTGTGACTGGAATTTCCAGTCATTAAAATAATCATAGAGCACATTGCTCAACGATAACGGGTTTATTCATGGAGGTTTACGCTGGTGCTGTTTTGAAAGGAGCAGGTATGTTCAAGTTATCTAACCTCTACTCTGAAGATATGGCTCTGGCTATCGTGATTTGGTTTTGCACTTTACCTCTGGTCGCCTTTGTCGTTGTTCCCCTGTTTGGTTCAAGGGTAGCTATTGTTACTTCACTAGCGCTGTTAGTGGTCATTATGGCTGCTTGTTGGGTTGTATGCGGCTGGAAGCTGACAAAGGAACAAAGAGACAAGAACCTTCGGTGAAATGCGGATGGTTTTTCATTCGCAGGATTTTCGAGAAGTGATAACTGGCGGGGGAAAATTTGCTAAAAAATCAGGTAAAAATGCGTATTGCGCATAGATCATATTTTGGTTTATTATTATAAATAACAGAAAAAATATCCGAATAAAAGCGCTGTCAGTCAACCACACTTGATCTTTCAGCAAGGAGGAAAACGTGTTGTTCCCTACCTTTCGATTTACGCTTCTTAAGCTGTCTTTACTCTTCGGGCTCGCCTTCCTTTTGGCTGCTTGCAGCGACCAACCATCGACAAAATCAAACATTAGTGGAACGGTTTGGGTTGCGGATGAGCACGGTAACAGCATCACCGTGATTGATGCCAGGAATAATCAGGTTCTTACCCAGCTGACTGGGGTGGAAGGGCCGCACAATTTGCAAGCCTCACCGGATGGGAACACGGTGTGGGCGGTTAGCGGGCATGAATCGCTGGCTTTGATGATCGATGCGAAAACGTTTGAACTGCATGGAACCGTTCCGACTGGAAAATCCCCAGCCCATATTATTCTTTCCCCGGATGGTAGAACGGCTTACACCACCAATGGCGATGAGAACACGGTTACAGTTATCGATGTCGAAACAATGAAAGCGGTGAAAACAGTCCCTGTCGGCGAATACCCGCATGGCTTGCGGCCCAGCCCGGACGGCAAATGGATCTATGTGGCCAACGCCAAGGGAACGACGTTGAGTGTTATCGATGCAAAAACCAATGAAAAAGTCACTGACATCGAAGTAGGTGAAAACCCGGTTCAGGTCGGCTTTTCTCCGGATGGTATAACTGCGTACTTCTCATTGAAAGGGGAAAATGCAGTAGGAAGAGTGGATGTCGAAACCCAGAAATTCATAGGAAAGGTGCAGGTCGGGAATGGTCCGATCCAGGTGTTTGTTTCACCAGACAATAAAACGGTTCTTGCAGCGAACCAGGGAACGGAAGAGAACCCAGGTACCACGGTTTCGATGATCGACACAGCAACATTTACCGTGGTTGAAACCATCGAAACCGGTGACGGCGCGCATGGGGTCGTGATCGATCCAACTGGCCGTTATGCCTATATCACCAACATCTATGAAAATAATGTATCCGTCCTGGATCTCAATTACCGGAAGATCATCACATCCATTCCAACGGGAGAAGGCCCGAATGGGATTAGCTTCACCGGGGTTCTTCCCACGGGCGAGGTTGCCAAAGAAGTGCAGCTTCCGATGCCAGAGCATGAGGGAGAGGAAGCGTCTCCAAGCATGGACCATTGAACTACTTTGGAGCAGAAAAGGAGCAGACCAGGCAATGGTCTGCTCCTTTTCAGTTTTCGCTACTTTTTATAGGTTCCTGCGATAGTTACAAAGGCCGTACCACTCGCACAGCCAGGTTTGCATCATATCAATTTCCTGTGATTGGGTAGTGATGATGTTTTGGCAGGTATTGAGAAGTTCAGGATGGTAGGCCTCCTCGAGGCACTCTTCCGCCTCTTTGATCGCCGTCGCATGGTGGCTGATCATTCGCTTCATGAACCATTCCTCAAACTGGGCGGGATCCATCATCATGTGCCCTTGCATCTCCCCCATCATCATCTTGGGTTCATAGGTGATGCCGTACCAGTCCTGCAGCCACATCATCATCATTTCCATTTCTGCGGACTGGGTAGCAATGATGTCTTCGCAAGTTGCGACCAGCTCAGGATGCACAGCCTTCATGGTGCACATCTCGGCCATCATGATTGCCATCATATGGTGATCAATCATGCCTTCCATAAAGGTGATTTCAAACTTCGCCGTTTGCTTATCGGGTGCCGGCGCCTCAGCGGATACCGACTGGGCGGTCACGGAGAACATAACTGCGAGCATCGTCAGGACCAAAATCGTTCGGAACAACGTGTTTTTCATGCGTTGATCTTCCTTTAAATTCCTTTTGGTTTACACGGTGATTTTCTCAATTTTCGATAATCCCCCATTCAGCGTGAACCTCCTTATGTGATGAATGTACTCTAATCGGTACGTCTAAAAAACTAGGTAGCCTCCTCCGTTTTCATGGGGGAAATGTCATGAATTTATTAAGCAAAATTGCCTATTTTTCTAAGATTTCAAAAACTTTCCTTCTTGATGCGAGTAAATCAACAGCGCTGTACTTTTTCTCCTTTCGTGGTAAGAACTAGGCCATGATCCATGTTTGGATCATGGCCTAGATGAACTGGCCGATCGGTCGAAATGGTAATGCAGGATGCAGGACTGCTTTTCAAGGATTTTCTGCTAGAGCTACGATCTCGTTTGGGACTATTAATTTTGTATCCCTTCGACTCCTAGCTGCCGAAACTGTTCAATTGCAGGAGGGAACTCTGGATGGACCGTATGACTCATCCGCCGATCTTCAACTGCCTTTTGCCGGTCCCCCAACGCGCTATATGCCAGCCCGCGCCAGTAATAACTTTCTTCCAGTACTGGCTCGCTCATATTATCCAGTGTCTTCGTCGCAAGATCCACGACATCCTGATAACGCCCTGTGTAATAGTACGCCCAGTACGGTCCTGTTTGATACCACATCATGCGCCAGGGACGCTCTTTCTGAGGAAGCGAAGGGTATAGGGCGAATGCCTGATCGTATGCACTAGCCGCTCCAGCATAATCAAGCAGCGAAACCAGGCTGGATCCACGGTTGAACAGCGCAAAAAACTGGTCCCGGCCAGATAGTATTGTGCTTTCTTCGAGGGCTAATTGCGCTGCAAACTGGCGATTGTACGCTTCATTGGCATGATCCCCCAGCAATGCGAATACTTCCTGTTCGCGATCGATGGGGTAAACGACGATATAGGTGCCGTTGAAGGCGCGCCAGTAGGATTCGATCACCGTATAAGGAAGTTTGAGGCCAGATCCCATGTAGGAGTCCTCAGCGGTGAATTGGCTGACCGCATCATCATAGCCCGTGATGAGCTCATAGTGTCCCATCCAGCCATCAAAATCGGGCCCTTCCAATCCTTTTTCAATGACAACAGGAAAACCTGCCGCGACGAACTGCTTGAGAAGCCCCACGTTGCCGGCCAGCCGGCTGATTGCACGCAGTTCCGTCTGCGTGTTAACATAATCAACCATTTCGTATGGCATGACATTCTTGTCGCGATCGTTTGGCTTTGTATATGGGGCAATGGAGTACTGATCGCCTGACCAGCCCCAATACGACAGCGACATTGCCAGGGTGGCTGGTCCACAGTTATTCCATCCCTGGCGCTCGTAGGTTATCCCTACCAGTTGGACAGCAGCAGGTAGGGGTGTGGGCGTTAAGGTAGGAGCGGCAGTAGCGGTCGGTGCGGCGGTTTGTTCTAGAATCGGCGTCTTCGTTGGAAACGGAAGTGTTGACGTTTTCTCCGCTGCGGACGTTGAAATTACCACCGCAGCTACCGCAGATGGATTGGGCTGAAAAACCACTTCCTCCGGTGGAAAGAGCGCATATTGAACTTTTGCTCGCCATTCCATCAACCGCCAGTCGACCCGCTCTTTGAGAGGCGGTAGACTATAGAGGATAACCCCCAAAAATGGCAAGCAGAAAAAAAGGAACAGGCGCCGGTAGCGTTTCATGGGTTTCAGAAGGAAATCTTAGATCACCCAAAGGAGCATCACAGCCCCCATCGCAACCATTGTGATTCCGTACCACAGGCGAATTTTCAGAGAATGCTCCCGCTCCCAACTCGCCCACCGCTTTGCGACCAGGCGGTTGCCCAGAGACAGCAGAATGACGACCAGCGGAAGCACAAAGACCAGATTGTACAGGAACAGGTACACTAAGCCCCAGGAGTAGGTTGTTTTCGCGTTGAGCAGGGTGATTATGGAAACGTAGATTCCGCCAGAGCACGGGAAGGTGCACAGGCCGACCAAAAAACCGGCCATGATCGTTGTGGGAAAGGTCGCCTGCTTGATAAGCTGGTTCGTTTTGTCGCCTGCAAAGGAAGGCATATGCAGCTTGATCGGAAACTTCGGGAAGAAGTATTCAATCAGATTGAGCACACCCAGACCGATCAGGAGCCAGGAGCCAGCGCGAGCGACAAAGTGCGGGTCATCTGATAACCGCACGGCGCGCAGCAGCCCCAGACCGATACCGAAATACACGATGAAGATCATCGCAATGTACACAAAACCCAGTTGTAGAATCCGCGCGCGTGACTGGCGCAGCGTGAAGAGGAAGGCGATCAGGAGCAAGATCACTGCGAATGCGCACGGGTTCACCGAGTCAACCAGACCAGTTACCAGCACCGCCGGGAGCAGCTCGGGCAGGTTGGCCAGACCGACTGGCAGCGCGCCGCCGGCTCCACTCACAGACTGCAAGGCATCCTCCATTGGGGTTTGAATGGGGAACGTCTGTACTTCCCCTTTCCACGCCCATAACTTGTACTCGGTAGGATCGCCGTGCATTTTGGGCTGCCATAACACCAACTTTTCTGGCAGACCAGGTGAATTCAAAGCCGCTTCAATCAGGTTGGCCGGTACATGTCCAAGCACGACCAGCGTTCCTTTTGCGGTAGGGATAAACGCATACAGGGAATCGGCAATCGAGCGTGGCATATCAATGGCGTCAATCATGCTTGACATGCGCTGGCGCTCCTCCGGTACTGTATAGTCATGAACTTCGCTGGGAAGATCGATTCCGCTAGCCTTTAGAGTGGGGAGCAATACATCCTCAGTATACGGCCAGCAGTCTGCACAGCCAGCTGAAAAGAATACGTGCACGGTCTCAGCTTGTTTGGCATCCTGCGCGTTTGCGGAAGTGAACACAGACATCAACAGAGTAATCAGTAGCAGTGAAATGAGAATGGTTCGTGACAAATTATCGCTCCTCGAAACTCGGAACATTGGAAAGACATCCCTTTTATCTTAATTCGTCTGGAACATTTCGTCATGCGTAAGAATACTTGACTAGCGATAAGCTTTTCTGCTTACTTGATGGAATACGCAACAGTATGATCGAAAAGCGGGTTCGAGTTATGAACCGATTTCCCAGGTGAATGTTCGTTCCGGTACGTCCACATTTTGGATCACCAGGGTCAGGGTGCGGACGCCTTCAAGCAGCGGTTTCCCGTCCACCTGAGCGGGAAACACGAGTTTTCCAGATACATGGTGTCCTCCCGCCATCCCCTCCCATGAAAGTGGAGCCACTGTCCTTCCGGTATCTGTTTTAAGCGTTGCCAGTGCTGCCAGATCCATGCTCAGGTCAACCGAATGGGTGTTCATGCCTACCTCAAATTCGATTAAATCGACAGGGTTGGAAAGTTTGCCTGGGGTTACATCTACCATGACCGCCCCTTGTTCATCCGTGCGTGTAAGGTTTTGACCTGTCGAACTGCTCTGCTCTGTGATTACAACAGTGGGTGTAGCGGAAGGCTCAGGGATCTCTGTCGCGGTTGGTGCTTCTGTACTGATAGCTGACATTGTGGCGGAAACCATCGCCGAAAGCGTAGCGGCACGGTCCTCGGTTGGCGCAGCAGGCGCTCCTTGGGGCACGGCAGTGCATGCAGAAAGTAGCAAGACAAAGAGGAACAGAAAACGATAGCGTTTACGCATGATGTCTCCAATAATTTATGTGAAAGAATCGATCAGTGCTTGAACCAAAGAACATGAACAGAATAAATTCTATGACGATCCCGTCCCACAAGGAACCGTCGGATGGCGTGTTTCGTAATAAGCAAAATAGCTTCTTTGTAGCTCTTCGATTGAATGATGCCTGTTGCCCCTACGGTAGTATGAAAGATCATCGCTTTCGAATCGTGATTGACGAGAATGGCAAGAACGATTTGATGCGCAACCAGCTGAAAACGAGATCCAGTTAAGTCACCAGGCCTCCTGGAAAATCAGGAGGCCTGGTGATACGATGAGTACTTCGACGTTCTACATGTGAGAGCGGTTGTAATGCTGCGCCATTTCGTTGCAGGACTGAGCGCACATGCGGCAGGCTTCCGCGCACCGCTGCATCATCTGATCACCCTCAAAGCGGTCACAGTCCTCGGCGCAGCGCTGGCACACTTCTGCGCACACACCGCAGGTGTAACCGTGGAAGTCCGACCCTCGCAGCATGAAATTCGCGCTGGTCTGGCAGATTTCCGCGCAATCTAATAACATGCGAATGTGTGCAGGTTCCGCATGTTTTCCACCCATTTTTAGGCAATGCTGCACTGTTTCAATGCAAACGCTGTGGCAGGTGTTGCATGCCGAGATGCATTCCTGCATTTTTTCGCCCATCATCTTCCCCACCTGGAATCGTTGTTCCATTTGCATTTTGTACCACTCCTTTACGTGCCTTTTGTCTTGATCCAATTTCCTTGCAATTCGCAAGGATCAGTAGGTTTATGATACAAATGCGCTTTTTATTGGGAAAGTGCTAAATTCGCCTTTTCCGGAAAGGGATAGTTTCTAGCAATTGGAGGACAAACCCGGTAAAACCAGTAGGCAATTTTGCTTATGGGTTCATTTAACGATAGACCGTTGAGGAAAACGATGAGGCTCTCGGCGTTTTTCGAGCTTCTTCGAGTAAGATATCGGAAATGAGAACCGGACATCTTTCCATGGACGTCCGGTTCGTGAGTGGAAGTATTCAGGAAAAGGTATTACACGCCGCAGCTGTTGTTGCTCTTGGGCGCCTGGGGAAGTAAATCGTTCTGAATCAGGTAGGCGTGCAGTGCCTGGAATCCGGATCCGGAAGAGTACTGCGGACCGAGCAACTGCCGAGCATCGACGTCTTGAAAGTTCTCGCCCGTAGTGCTCTTGAAGAAGATTGCCTGTTCAATCGTTTGAGCAGGATACCAATAGGCATTCGCGTACTTAGCTGCTTCCAGCATTTGCTCGACGGTTGCATCTTGCGAAGCCATCAGTTCCATCAGGCCGAGCATCGCCATGCCGTGATTGCAATCGGGGAAATGGGTCGGGTTATCGCAGCAGGGGCGGTAAACTGCCTGAGCCGCCTCTTCCAGGTTCTTTTGCTGTGCCTCGGTCAGGGTGATCAATGGAAGGGCTGAGTAAATCTCAGCCAGCGGTTTTTTGGCCAGTGACCAGCCACCTGTGGAGGCAAAGTTTTCCACTTTCCCCTCGCTGTATTGTTGGATAGGACCGTTATCGAGAAGCGGGTTTTTATTCGAGAGCCCCACTGCCCAGAAGTAATTGAGCAGGAAATAGGCATTTTGCTTATTAAAGACAACCGGGTTGTCGCTGCCTTCCTTCAGAATCGTAAGTTGTTCCTGGGTCAATGGCTGATTGGCCTGTTGGTACACTTGTTCGAATTCAGCTACATCAAAAACCCCTGCCGCGGCCATCTTGGGACCCATGTGACCAAAATGGGCCGGAACCGTATAGCCCTCCGCTGGATTCACCTGAGCCATAACTTCCGCCATCACCGTTTCTTGCCGCTGCGCAGCCTGTTCCTCAGGGGTTGGCAACCCCCACAGCCCATATCCGCTGCCTAAACCAAACAGGTAGATAACGAGCATGACAAGCGCCCAAAGGGCATGGGAACGGCGGAAACGCCGTTTGGCTTTCGCAGGGAAAACATTACCAGGCATTTGGATATTCGCATCCAACACGGCGAAGTCTTCATCAGAATTCTCTTGAGCAAGATTTTGGATTTTCTCTTCTTCAGACATTGACTGAACCCCTTATAAAGGAATGGTGTGTGGATCTGAACGGAACCACACACCATCGATGGAAATGCTTTTTCTTACGGAACCCAGTTTGAAAGGATCTGAACTTCTTTCGTGGGTTCGGCCGGATCGTTTGTCTTAAGTACGAGGCGGAAGTCGTGTTTCCCGCCCATATCCCCATGCATCATATATTCCAGGGAGATAACCGTGCTTTCACCAGGCTTGATGACCATCGAACCGATGGCCGGTGTGGGCGGTCAACACCCCTCCTGGACTTCAACGTACGGCGCCTCGACAAATCGAAGGGGCTGGTCGCCGACATTGGTCACCCGAATATCATCCCGGATGGGCGTACCAAGTTTTATGTCACCGCGGTTAATGGAATCTTTTTCCACCTTCACCCGCGGAGAACCTTTCACCTCGATCGTTGCATTTGCCTGCGCGTTGTTGCCGAATAACGCCCAGGCGGCGATCAACACCAACCCCAGGCCGGCCAGCGCCAGCCAGAGCGGCGCTAAACTCTGTTTCTTCTTGGTTTTGGGTTTCAACTTCGTGCTGTAACGAGGCATACATTATCCTTTGCTGGTAATTGATTTCGCCTCCTAGTGTAGCGGTTCTGTACGAGGATTGTTAGCGTCATGTGGCGTATTTCTGAATAAGCACATTTGCTTATTCCTCTATACATGATCCTACGGTTGTCATGCTCCCATTTCCTTTCTATCATGCAGTAGGCTGGGAAAGGCCAAACCCTGCAAGGGAAAGGAAAACATTCGTAAATGATGCAAGAAACCTCTAATGCCAGTTATTCGCCAACCTTGAACAGGCGCATGATAACGCTGTTTCACGCGATGTTGTTTGTACTCGGTTTTTCGGCTGTTTTTATTATCGGATGGGGCGGGGCAGCAACCCTGGCTGGGCAGTTGTTTGGATTTTACAAGAGCTGGATCGGGCGAATTGGAGGAATCGTCGTTATTCTCCTTGGCCTTTCTACGCTTGGCCTGCTGCGCCTGCCCTGGATGGTTTATCGGGATACCCGCCCACAGTGGACGCCGGGCCGCGGAGGACCTGCTTTATCATCGGTGATGATGGGCGTATTTTTTGCGGCAGGTTGGACGCCATGTATTGGCACAACCCTGGCAGCTATATTAACCCTGGGTGTCAGCCAAAACACAAGCGGACAGGCGATGCTGCTGACGAGCGGTTATGCGCTTGGATTAGGGATCCCTTTCCTGCTGATCGGCTTTGGAATGGATCAAGCCACCCATTTTATTCGCCGGTTTCGTCGTTACATTCGAAGGTTTGAGCAAATCAACGGGCTGCTGTTGATTGGTATCGGCCTCTTGATGCTGACCAACAAGATGATCTGGATTTCCATCTGGGCGCAGCGAAATGGCCTGTTCCTGGATCTGCCCTTTGGTAAATCTGCGGAGCCAACGTACATTATTGCGGTTTTGGCAGGCCTGCTCTCGTTTCTCTCCCCATGTGTTCTGCCGCTGGTTCCAGCATACGTCGGATACCTGAGCGGTAAGGTCATTCACCGGGGGTCAGATTAATCTATGGCTGCAACCTACTGGGGGCCGGGCGAAAACCTAGGGTTTGCAGCCACGCTTTAATCTTCTTCGATCCGGAAAGGCCGTTTATTTTCGTCAATCACTGGGGCACAGCAGGATGCGGTAACTTTCGGCTCTTTCAGCCCCCGAGACTTCCAGACGATCAATACCAGTGGAGCGAGCAAAACCAAAACGCCCACAATCGGGGATGTTACTTTGGTAGGCTCAGGATCGGTAGGCGTGGGCGTTGGGTTGGTTGGGTTCCCTTCGTTTGCCGGCGAAAAACTGCCCGCGACGACAGGCTCTGGCTGTGGTATGACCAGGATGGATGCTAGAAAGATGAATAGCAGGAGAAGGCGAACGGACATCCATTTCTTGAGCAAAACAGCCAAAAAATAACGATCAGGCAGTTGAATTTTCTGCATTCGATTCCTTCTCCCACTTAGTCGATGAAAGGGATGCTCTTTCGGCGATCAGTTACAACAGAGCTTTCTTACATTATCTAGGATTTTGCCGATTGGAAAAATACGCATTTTTGCCCATTTATTCATGGGTCGCTTTCGGTCTCTTCTCTCATACGCAAATTTGCTTAGCGCAGAATATATGATTTAGCGGTCGTTGAATGGAAAACCAGTCGATATACTTCAATCAGGCAGGTCTGCATCTGCGCTGATCATCTGGGCAGTTTCAGGTTCTGTATTAATCCCAAGAAGAGGTAGAAATGAGCAACATAAAGAAAAAAGCAACTTCCCACCGGACGGGTCTGGAAAGAGCTGCAACTTCGCAAGGCATTCCGCTAATTGTGATCTACTGGGCTTTTGGACTTGGGTTATTCGGATATATCGGAAGCCGCTTTTTTGTGTCCACGCATCCCTTGCACTGGGTCTCGGGCGTAGCTGGACTGCTGCTTGGCGGTATCATCGGCTATGTCTGGTTCTTGAAACGTGGCGATGTTGGCCTCTTCTAAACGGCTCCCGATCATCCTCATCATTACGGGGATTGCGCTGGTGATAGCAGCGTTTGCATTTCCGGCTTTCTCGAAAACAAAAAGTGACGTTGGTGAAGTGCCCGTACCCAACCAGGTTGGCTCATACTCCCTGGAAAGTAAAGTGACCGGTGGTGCGGCGCTGCAGGAGTTTACGCGGCTGCATGGAAAATCATTCCCGGTCCTTGCCGGCGCGAAAGCCACTTACGGAAGCGGAAGTCAAGTGACGCTCTGGGTGGCCTCAACAGCCTCGACTGCCGACGCCCAAAAGCTGCTGGAAGCCATGCGTGACAAAATTGCTGAGGGCAACTCACCCTTTACCACTACAGGCAGCAGCCAGGAAAGGGGCAGAACCATATTTGCGCTGGATGGGATGGGGCAAAAGCATTTTTATTTTCAATCTGAGAAGTACCTGGTTTGGATGGCAACAACCATTGATCTGGCTGATCTTGCGCTTCAGCAAATCTTAACCTTTTACCCATAATCGATATGCAAGTGCTTCGAAGGAGTCTGCATGACGGATATTGAACAAATTCCGGTAATCCAACCTCTGCCGGTGGACCAGCCAAAAGCCCGGATATGGTCGACCGGCGCACGTATTCTGGTCATTCTAGGCGTACTTGGTTTTATTGGTCTGCTCGGCTGGGGGCTGTACCAGGTCCAAAAAGAGCCGCTGGCAAAGGGCATGGCGCCGGATTTCACCCTAACCAGTTTTGAGGGCCAGACGTACACGCTGAGTGAGCTGCGTGGGAAAGTGGTCATTATTAATTTTTGGGCCTCCTGGTGCCCTCCCTGCCGGGAGGAGGCTGCATATCTGGAGCAGACCTGGCGCAAGTATCAAGATCAGGATGTGATCTTCATCGGCGTAGACTATGCCGATGCGGAGAAACCCGCGCTGGCCTACATCGACGAGTTCGATATCACCTATTTCAACGGCCCGGACCTGGGTACGCGTATTTCGCAGATCTACAACATCAAAGGTGTTCCGGAGACCTACTATGTTGCAAAAGATGGAACCCTGCGCGGAAACAAAATCGGCCCGCTCAAGGCACCAGAGCTGGACAACAAAATTGAGGAACTGCTGGCAGAACCGTATCCTTCCCAGCCGTAAGGAGAATTCATGATCCCCGATATCGGATATATTGCCCTAATCATTGCCTTTGCGATGGGGTTGTACGCTACCCTTATTTCCGTTTACGGCGGATTGGAAAACCGCACATCCTGGATCGCCAGCGCCCGCAACGCATGTCTGGTCGTGTTTGCTCTGCTGACCATTTCGGTTCTGTCGGTTACCTTTTCGCTGTACACGCTCGATTTTTCACAGGCCTATGTGGCGGATGTGTCCAGCCAGGCCATGTCGCCGTTCTTACGGCTCACCGCGATTTGGGGCGGGCAGCAGGGTTCGGTTCTGTTCTGGGCCTGGATCATGGCCGGATTTGTCGCGGCGGTCGTCTGGCGGAAATGGGACGCGGATCGCGAGCTGATTCCGTATGTCATCTTCGTGGCGATGCTTACGACAACATTTTTTATCGGCGTGGTGCTGTTCATTACCAATCCATTTACCAAGATGTGGATTGTACCCGGCGAACAGAATCTGGTGATGGCGATTTTCCAGCCGGCAAATGCCCGCCAGTACATTCCCTCGGAAGGCTCAGGGCTCAACCCGCTGCTCCGCCATTTTGGCATGATTGGCCACCCGCCAACCACCTATATTGGCTTCACCGGTTTTGTGATCCCCTTTGCCTACGCAATGGCGGCGCTTATTACGGGTAAATCTGCCGGTGACCAGTGGATCCGCACGACCCGGCGCTGGACGCTGGTGGCCTGGATTTTCCTGTCCATCGGCTTG